>Ga0102594_1000136_pt1 | contig 115663 bp, 90 predicted proteins | sample AraplaCol_mLB_r2_2_FD_76863 | JGI IMG/M metagenome (GOLD analysis project Ga0102594, IMG submission 76863) | Arabidopsis root microbial communities from North Carolina, USA - plate scrape MF_Col_mLB_r2 (SPADES assembly) (version 2) | ecosystem: Host-associated > Plants > Roots > Endosphere... | reverse complement strand
CGGCCATGCCGATTTCACCGGCGCGGCGGCACTTACGCCGTCGGCCGAGACCGGCGCGCTTCGCGGTGGGCACATTGGCTGCGTCAGCTGGATGCTATACTCACCTTTCCGGATCTCGAGTGCGGGTCCAGAGTGCTCTGCATAGACGCTTTCGGCCAGCTTGCGAAGGCGGTGCACATAGACTCGAACCGTCGAGTCCTGGGTTGAATCGATCACTTTGCCGTCCGAAAAAACCTCGTTGGCGATCTCCAGTTCGGTCGGCGGACGGCCTTCCATCGTGCGCGCGAGCAGATATTCGAACAACCGTGACAGTTTGAGCGTTCGCTTAGCGCGAAGTTCGTCGCGCAGCACCGCCGCGGCCGATAGCAACGCGCGGTGCTGCGACGGGATCGACGCATCCTCGTCCAATACTTCGCCGGTCTGCGACGGTGGATCAGGATCGGTAGCCGCTGTCATGTGTTGCATATAGTGAACAATCAGGGCTTAAGTCCAAGGCTTTCGTCCAAGGCGTCAACGAGATCCTGCGATCACCAGCGGCTAAAACCATCTCATTTCCGGGCCGCTGTAACGGTTTCACAACTGTTATAAGGCTCCGCGGCTGGCGTGTTGCTGATAGTTTCAAACGGTATCCGGAAAAAGGGATCGGTGATGAGCAAAGCCTGTGGCACCGCCCCATCCTTGCTTCCGCTTCGCAGCGGAGCAAGCAATAAAATTTCACTTTGGGAGTTGGCGATGACGATAAGGAAGAACATGCTGCTGGCGGCGACGGGATGTTTCGCGGCGGTTGCTGGAATGGCGCCGCCCGCGGATGCCCACCACTCATTCGCCATGTTCGACCAGACCAAACTGGTTGCCAAGACCAGGACGACGGTGACCGAATTCCGTTTCACCAACCCGCATTCGTTCGTCATCGTCAAAGGCCGCGACGCGAAGGGCGCGATGGTCAAATATGTCCTCGAGTGCAACAGCGTCAACATGATGTCGCGCGTCGGCTGGAAAGCCTCGACCCTCAAGGCCGGCGATGTCGTCGACATATCTTATTATCCGCTTCGCAACGGCAAGCCGGGGGGCATGCTGAAAACCATCAAGATTCCCAACGGCAAAACGCTCAAAGCCTGGTGAACCGATAGGTGATGTCGGCGCGCGGCAAGCGAGCGGGGCGTTTGCCGCCAAGCCCCCGGCGGGCCTACGCCAGCCTCAGCCATTCCGCTCGACAAAAATCCCGAGATCTGGAGTATCCGATGAAGTTTGCGAAAAACGTCCTGCTCGCCGCGGCCATGCTGGCCTCCGCCACCCTTGTCAGCTGCGGGCAGCAGGCAAAGGAGCCCGATATCATGGGGGTTTGGGAACTCTATCCCGATCCCTTCGCGGGCGAAGAAAACACCTTCCTGGAACTGCCCGTGCCGGGCGCCGGACCGAAGCTGAAAGAACCTTATGCCGCCCAGTGGAAAGCCCAGCGCGCCAAACGCGATGCGATGCTCAGGGCCGGTACGCCGCTGCCCGATCCCAGCACATTGTGCATTCCGGAGGGCATGCCCTCCATCATGGGTGCCATCTTTCCGATCCAGATCCTGCAGACGCCGGGCCAGGTCACGGTGCTCGGCGAATTCCTGACCCAGACCCGCCGCATCTACCTCGACAAGAAAATGCCCCCGCTCACGGACATCACGGCGGGTTATTACGGCTTCTCGACCGGCCGCTGGGAGGGCGACACGCTCGTCGTGACGACCAAGGGCGTCAAGGAGGACACGCAATTCTTCGAGATCCCGCACAGCGCCGAAATGACGATCACCGAACGCATTCGCCTCACCGGCCCCGATCGGCTCGAGAATCAGATCACCATCGAAGATCCGAAGATGCTGACCGAACCCTATCGCTTCACCTATGGATATAAGCGCAACGACGACTATCAGATCTCCGAATATTTCTGCGACCGCGAGGACCCGCTGTTCAAGGTCGGCGAGGATGGAACCATGGAGATGAAGACGGTCGAAGAGATCCAGTAACCGGCTTTCGGGCCGGCGTTTTACACGCGCCGGCCCGCTATGCCCCAGCCCCTCTGCCGTATCCACCGGCAGGCGGCCTGATATCCAACCCGACCAGCCTTGCCGAGGGAGCCGGATCGCATGGCGAACAGACGCGATTTCTTGAAAAGCGCGGGCGTGATCGGCATGTGTGCCGCGCAAGGGCTGCAGGTGCCCGCCTTTGCCGCATCGCTTTCTGGCGATGACCTGCCCAATCGGCTTCGCGCGGCGCGGCGGCGCGACGAGACGATCCTCCGTCTGCAAGGTCTCGGCGACGGTTACAAGATGACCTGGACGTCGGATGACCGCCAGATCGTCGCCGTCAACGACGGGCCGGGCTGGGATATCCCGCCAAGGGCGTTCTACAACAGCCGGCTGTGGGCGGCCGACGGGGCGCCGCCGTCGGTGACCTTCTCCAATCTCGCGGGCTATCCCGAACTCAACCTCTCGGCCCGTCCGGAAGGCGCCCCGCATTATTACGGGCACGGCCTGCTGGCGGTGCGCGGACGGCTGTACCAGTTTCTCGGCACGCTCGACCGCGCCGGAGATCGGCCGCGGCACTGGACCGGGGCCAAGCTCATCTATTCCGACAATGGCGGCGGCACCTGGCACAACCAGGACGGCTCCTCGCCCGTTATCTGGGAGGAGTGGGGCGAGCAATCGCGCGATCGTTTCGCCTTTTTCAACGAACCCGATGGATGTTTTTCACTGCTCTCGATCCTGCAGATGGGGCAGGACTATAACGCCAACCGTGACGGCTATATCTATGTCTATGGCACCAACGGCAGTGTCGATGGGCGGATGAACGAGATCGTGTTGTTCCGGGCGTCGATCGACCGCCTGCTCGATCGCGGATCCTACGACTTTTATGCCGGACCGAAGGGAGACGGTGGTGCCCGCTGGACGAAGGATATCGCCGGCCGCAAACCAGTGCATGTTTTCCCGCGCGGCTGGGTCAACTCCACCAATCTCTTTCCCGGCGATCTCGTCGTCGAATCCTGGCTTCCCAGCGTTGTCTTCAACGAGCCCCTGGGCCTCTACATGATGGCGAGCGCGGGTATCGGCTGCGCTCCCGACGGTACCGAGTTCGGCAAGCCAAGCTATCTGGGCCTCTGGGTGGCCGGAAATCCCTGGGGACCGTGGCGGCAGATTCACGAGGAAAGCGCGTGGACGCCGGCGGGCGACGGCGAAGCCTGCGCCTATGCGCCGCAAATTTCTCCGAAATGGATCGCGGCAGACGGCAAATCCTTCTGGCTGGTCTGGGCCGATCTCAAGGGCATCCGCGCCTTCGGGCGCGACGAAGCGCTGTTGTCCGCCGCGTTGGACAAGGCGAGCAGCCCCGCCGAAAACGCGATCATCCAGACCGAATTTCTGCGTCGCTATATGCCGGGCTTTTCATTCAACACCCAGCGTGTCGACCTGCTTCTGGCCTGACGTCGGCGGATGGTGGCGCGCGGGCGGGCCCGTTGTCATCGATATCTTTTACTGATAAACATATGCAACTTCATATTTTAGGACGGCGGATATGGCGGAACGATCTTTTGCGCGGGAAGTCGAGCATTTGCGGCTGGGGGACGGCGACGTCTTCCGCGGCGAGGCGATACTCGCGATCACCAAGGGGCTGCTTCAAGCCGGGGTCGCCTATGTCGGGGGGTATCAGGGTTCGCCGATCTCGCACCTGATGGACGTGCTCGCCGACGCCAAGGATATCCTCGACGAACTGGGGGTGAATTTCCAGAGCTCGGCCAGCGAGGCCACCGCGGCGGCGATGCTGTCGGCCTCGGTCATGTATCCCCTGCGCGGTGCCGTCGCCTGGAAATCGACGGTGGGGACCAATGTCGCGTCCGACGCGCTCGCCAATCTCGCCTCGGGCGGCGTGACCGGCGGCGCGATGGTGATCGTGGGCGAAGACTATGGCGAAGGCTCCTCGATCATGCAGGAGCGCACCCACGCCTTCGCGATGAAGTCGCAGATGTGGCTGCTCGATCCGCGTCCGGACCATGACTGCATCGTCAACATGATCGACAAGGGATTCGCGCTGTCGGAGGTCTCGAACACGCCGGTGATGCTGGAGGTGCGCGTCCGCACCTGTCACATGCACGGCAGCTTCGTCTGCAAGGACAATATCCGCCCCAGTCCGACGATCAAGGAAGCGCTCGACGCCCCCAAGCGGGATCTCGACCGCATCGTCCTGCCACCGGCGGCCTATGAGCATGAGCAGGAAAAGATACGCAAGCGCCTGCCCGCCGCGATCGACTTCATTCGCGACAACAAGCTCAACGACTTTCTCGGTCCGCAGCACGCCCCGGTCGGCATCATCCTGCAGGGCGGGATGTACAACAATGTCATCCGGGCCCTGCAATATCTCGGACTATCCGACGCCTTCGGTAACACCCAGGTGCCGCTCTATGTCATGAACGTCACCTATCCGATGATCGACAGCGAGATCGCGGAGTTCGCCGCGGGCAAGGACGCGGTGCTGATGGTCGAGGAAGGCCAACCCGACTATCTGGAACAGGCGCTCAACACCGCGCTGCGACGCCGCGACATCAACGCCCGTATCTGGGGCAAGGACGTGCTTCCCATGGGCGGCGACTACACCGCGCATGTGATCATGAAGGGCATTTTGACGTTTCTCGAAGGGACCGCGCCGCGCCTTCTCGGCAATCGTCCGCCTTTGCCTGACGCAAACTCCCTGCTCGCCGACCCGGCGGTCGAAAGGCTGAAACATGTCGTGCCGAGCCGGCCGCCAGGGCTTTGTACCGGCTGCCCGGAGCGCCCCATCTTTGCGGCGATGAAACTCGTCCAGCAGGAAATCGGCGATCATCATGTGTCGGCCGACATCGGCTGCCACCTCTTCTCCATTCTGCCACCCTTTAATATCGGCTCCACGACCATGGGCTTCGGCCTCGGCGGTGCGTCGGCTTCGGCGTTCGGCCAGAAGGGAAACAAACGATCGATCGCGGTGATGGGCGATGGCGGATTCTGGCACGGCGGGTTGACGACCGGCATCGGAAACGCCGTGTTCAACAAGCATGACGGCGTCTTTCTGATCGTCGACAATTATTATTCCGCCGCCACCGGCGGGCAGGACATCCTGTCATCGCGCGCGTTCAACAAGAACCGGACCACCAACAATCCGATCTCCAAGGCCGTCGAAGGCGTCGGTGCAAAATGGGTGCGCGAGATCGACCGGACCTATGACGTCGGCAAAATGCGCGCGCTGCTCAAGGAAGCGCTGACGACCGATGCCGACGGGCCAAAGATCATCATCGCCTCCTCCGAATGCATGCTCAACAAGCAACGGCGCGAGAAGCCGAAGACGAACAAGAGAATTCGCGACGGCCGGCGCGTGGTGGTCGAGCGCTTCGGGGTCGATGAGGACATCTGCACCGGCGACCATGCCTGCATCCGCCTTTCAGGCTGCCCTTCGCTCTCTGTCAAGCAACTCGACGACCCGTTGCGTGACGACCCGGTTGTCGCGATCGACAACAGCTGCGTCGGATGCGGCAATTGCGGCGAAGTGTCGGAGGCGGCCGCCCTGTGCCCATCCTTCTATCGCGCCGACATCGTCCATAACCCGACGGGCTGGGACCGTTTCAAGGCGCGGCTGTCGATGTCGTTCATCGGGTTCCTGCAGACCCGGCGCGACCGCCGCCGGATCAGCTTCGGAGCCGCCTGATGCGCGATGAGATGGTGAGGCTGCCGCTGGCGGCGGTGGGCGAGGCGACCGAGCGCCCGATCTCGATCGCGATTGTCGCGATGGGAGGTCAGGGCGGCGGCGTGCTGACGGGCTGGCTCGTCAGCCTGGCGGAGAAGGCGGGCTGGGTGGCCCAGTCGACGTCGGTCCCCGGCGTGGCGCAGCGCACGGGCGCCACAATCTATTATGTCGAGATGATGAAGCCTGCGGGCGGCCAACGTCCGATTCTCGCCCAGATGCCAACGCCGGGCGACGTCGACATCGTGATGGCGTCCGAATTCATGGAGGCCGGCCGATCGATCCTGCGCGGCATCGTTACGCCCGATCGCACGACGCTGATCGCCTCCAACCACCGGTCCTTCGCGATTTCCGAAAAAAGCGCGCCAGGCAAGGGGATCGCCGAAAGCGGCGCCGTCGTCGACGCGATCGGCGTGACGGCGCGCCGCCAGATCATCTTTGACATGGACGCGCTCGCGACACGCAATGGCAGCGTCATGTCGGCGGCCATGTTCGGTGCTCTCGCAGGTTCCGGCGCCCTGCCCTTTGCGCGCGACGCCTATCATGCCGTCATCGAAAAAGACGGGCGCGGTGTCGCCGCCAGCCTGCGGACATTTGGCGCCGCCTTCGATCGGGCGTGTGGTCCTATTGAAGCTGCCCAGGATTCCGCTTTGCCAGCCGCGATGGCGCGCGAGCCCGTGCCTTCAACATCCACCGACCCGCGCGTCGCCCGGCTGCTCGCGCAATTGCGGTACGACCTGCCCGAAGCGGCTCAACCGATGGCCTATGCCGGGCTGACGAAGGTCGTCGATTTTCAGGATGCGCGTTACGGGCGCGAATATCTCGCCACGCTGCGGAACGTCCATGTAATGGACAGAGAATTGGGTGGCGACGCCCAGGGCTTCGCGTTGACGATAACCGCGGCGAAGTATGTCGCGAATGCGATGGCCTATGACGACGTTATCCGCGTCGCCGACCTCAAGACCCGAACCGAGCGGCGGACTCGGATCGAAAACGAGGTCGGAGTTGGCTCACGGCAAATTCTCTCGACCACCGAATATATGCACCCGCGCATGGAAGAGGTCGCCGGGATGCTGCCCGCCAAACTCGCCCGATGGCTGAAAGCGCGCGAGGGTCTCTACGGCTGGCTCGATCGGCGCGTCAACAAGGGCCGGCGCGTCCGTACCTATTCGCCAGGCTCCTTCCTGATGCTTTACGTGATCGGCGGTCTTCGCGCTACGCGGCGCCATTCGCTCCGTCACGCCGAGGAAGAGAAGCATCGCAACGACTGGCTCGCAATGGCTATGGAAATGGCGCGCGGGAATTATGCGCTCGGCATCGAGGTCCTGAAATGCCGCCGGCTAATCAAGGGCTATTCGGACACGCACGCACGCGGGCTGTCGAAGTTCGACCGGGTAACGCAAGAGATATGCCGGATCGCGGGCCGCGAGGATGCGGCCGACTGGGCCCGGCGATTGCGCGAGACGGCGATCAAGGACGGTGAGGATACCGACCTTGACGGGCTGATCCGCACGATGCAGTCATTCGCCTGATTCGCCGTGCGATGCGAGCGTCCGTCAAGCGGGGACGGCCGTTTCGCCGTCCAGTCCGTTATTATCCGAGGTAAGATGCAGGCCCGCACCCAACACGTCGCGTCAGACGACCTCACCGAGCAGCTCTCAAACATCGAGGTCCGTATCTGGATTCGGATGCTCACCCTCCATGGCAAGGTCTATTCCCGGCTCAACCGGACCTTCCTCGACCGGTTCGGAATCTCGCTCGCCAAGTTCGACGTCCTTGCGCAACTCGATCGATTTGGCGACGATCTGAGCCAGGGCGAGCTCTCGCAGCGGCTCAAGGTCACCGGGGGCAATGTCACCGGGCTGGTCCGGCGGCTTGTCGCGGACGGTCTGGTCACGCGCAAGATGTCGGCGTCAGACCGCCGCTCGTTCGTGGTCCGCCTGACCCCGAACGGCCGCGAACTCTTCCGCGCCGCGCGCGACATGCACGACGAACTCCTGCGCGACTGGTTCGGCGACCTTTCGCCGGACGAACTCGCAGCGGCGCTGGCCTCGCTCAACCTGCTTTCCTCGCAGGCGCAGAAAAAAATCGTCTAGTCAGTCCCGACCCAAGACAGGAAGCGCATTTTGAACCCGACCCGCCCGCCCCTGCAAGAGACCGAGCCCCCGTCAACCATCGCGGAACTCGAAGCCTTCATGCCCTATCTGGTAAACCGGCTGGCGAGCCTTGGGCTGACGGCACAGAACCGCGCGCTCGACGAGCACGACATCAACACCGTGGTGCTGCGAATCCTATCGGTTCTTCACATCGAGAACGGGCTAACGGTCAACGAAATTGCCATGCGATGCTTTGCCGACCAGTCGACCGCGAGCCGCACGATCGACGCCATGGTCGCGGCGGGATGGGTCGAACGGCGCATTCCCGACACCGACATGCGCCGCCGCGAGATCGTGCTGACCGAGGCTGGACGAACCATGCTGCACAATTGCTGGCCCGCGATGGACAGCCATTGCGCCCGCCTGACGGACGGCATCGACGGTGCCGACCTCGCCGCGTGCCGCAGGGCGCTCTCGCGCATGACCGACAATCTTCGCCGAAGCGGCGACTGACCGCTCTACCGTCCGTACATCGGCGATGGCTTCGATGCCGCAACGCGCATCATCGCAGCAATTTCATTTGCTATACATATGAACATATGCATATGCATAATTATGAGCGATGGCGATGGAGCCGCGACGATTGCGGGCGAGCAGGCAGTGAACAGCGAAACAATCTTCTCGAGATTCGCGGCGTCGGCGGAAACATATTCCAGCCATGCCTTTCTTCACGTCCTCGCTGAAACTGCGGCCATTTATCGGATAGATGCGGGGACGATCAGCTACGGTGCGATGCTTTCACGGGTCGAGGCACGGCGCGCGCAGTTTCGAAAGGCCGGGTTTGGCCAGGGAACGCGCATAGGATTGCTGCTCGAGAACCGCCCCGAGTTCATCGAGATCTGGCTCGCCGCCAATGGCGTCGGTGCATCGGTGGTGCCGATCAACCCCGATTTGCGGCGCGGCGAACTCGAATATCTCATCGGCCATTCGGAAATGCACGCCGCCTTCGCTGTGGCGGACCGCCGTGACGACGTGCTGGCGGCGGCCGCCGCCGCGGGAAATCCCATGGCTGTATATTGCCCGGACGAAGCGGCCCGGGCCATCGCGCGGCCGACGCGCGACGGAGGCGAAGCCGATGCGGCGACCGAAGCCGCGTTACTCTATACGTCGGGGACGACGGGCAATCCCAAGGGCTGTGTCCTTACCAACGAATATTTCTTGCATTCGGGCGATTGGTATCGTGACGTGGGCGGGATCATCAATCTTCGGCCTGGCGATGAGCGCATGCTGACGCCCCTGCCTCTGTTTCACATGAACGCGCTGGCAGTGTCGGTGATGGCGATGATCACCGTCGGAGGCTGCCTGACCATACTCGACCGCTTTCATCCCCGCACATGGTGGGCTTCGGTCCGGCGCAGCAAGGCAACCTGCCTCCATTATCTCGGCGTGATGCCCTCGATGCTGATGACCGCCGAACCAGACCCGGCAGACCGAGAGCATGACGTCCGGTTCGGTTTCGGCGCGGGCGCGCCCGGCGAACTTCACGCGCCCTTCGAGGAGCGCTTCGGCTTTCCGCTGATCGAAGCCTGGGCGATGACCGAAACCGGTAGCGGTGGCGTAATTTGCGCCAATCGCGAACCCCGCAAACGCGGCACGAACTGCTTCGGCCGTCCGACCGCGGACGTCGAGATACGGATCGTCGACGAGCAGGATAATGACGTCGCCGCCGACGCCCCCGGCGAACTGCTGGTGCGCCGCGCAGGGGAAAATCCGCGCTACGGTTTTTTCCGCGAGTATCTCAAAAATCCCGAGGCGACGCAGGAGGCGTGGCGGGGCGGCTGGCTTCGCACCGGCGATATCGTGTCGCGCGACGAAGACGGCGACCTGCACTTCGTCGACCGCAAAAAGAATGTCATCCGCCGGTCGGGCGAGAATATCGCCGCGGTTGAGGTGGAGACCCTGCTCGGCAAGCATCCGCTGGTCCTGCAGGTTGCCGTCGCCGCCACGCCCGATGCCGTTCGCGGCGACGAGGTCGCGGCGCTGATTGTGATCGGCGATACCGACCCGAGCCGACAGACCGCCGAAGATATCGTCCGCTGGAGCCTCGGACAGATGGCCTATTACAAGGTGCCGGGCTGGGTCGCTTTTGCGACCGAAATTCCCCGGACGCCGACCGAAAAGATTATGCGCGCCGCGCTGAAGACGCTGGTCGGGGAGATGATGGCGCGAGGCGAATTCATCGACATGCGCGCCCTGAAAAAGCGCCAGATGTGATGCGCCCGCGGGTCGCCTATGATGGGGTCGTCCTCTGTGCACCGGTCACCGTGCCCTACGAACGCTTCTCGTGCGAGACCGCGCACCGCTGGACCGCTCGCGCCCTGCGCGGACTTTCCGACGCCACCGGCCTGAAGGCCGATGATTTCGACGGTTTCTGCTTCGCCAGCTTCACCGCGGCACCCGACACGGCGGTCGGCATGGTCCAGCACCTCGGCCTGTCACCGCGCTGGCTCGATCATATCCCGACCGGCGGCGCAAGCGGGATCATGGCGCTGCGCCGCGCCGCGCGCGCGGTGCAGAGCGGCGATGCCGATATCGTCGCCTGCGTCGCGGCGGACACCAACCATATCGACAGCTTCCGGCACACACTCGCCGGCTTTTCGCGCTTTTCGCAGGATGCCGTCTATCCCTATGGCTTTGGCGGACCAAACGCGACCTTCGCGCTGATCACGGATGCCTATATGCGTGAATTTGGCGTGGCGCGCGAGGACTTCGGCAAATTGTGCGTCGCCCAGCGCGACAATGCGCGCAGCAATCCGCTGGCGCTACAGCGCAGCGAGTTGACGCTGGACGCCTATATGCACGCGCGGCCGATCGCGGACCCGGTGCACCTCTATGATTGCGTCATGCCCTGTGCCGGCGCCGAGGCCTTCATCGTCACGACGCCGGAGATCGCTGCGAAGCGGGGCCTGCCTGCGGCGAGCATTCGCGCGACGATCGAGCGCCACAATGCCTTTCCCGACGAGCCGGTCCAGCTACGCGGCGGCTGGGCCATGGATATCGAGGAAATGTGGACGATGGCCGGGATCGGCCCCAACGACATCGACACGCTCCAGGTCTATGACGATTACCCCGTCATAGTCGCCATGCAGATCGAGGATCTCGGCTTCTGCGCAAAGGGCCATGTCGCCGATTACATCCGCGCCACAAGCTTCGGGATCGACGGCGACCTGCCCCTCAACACCAACGGCGGCCAGCTTTCGGCGGGACAGGCCGGCGCCGCTGGCGGCTTCCAGAATGTGACCGAGGGATTGCGGCAGATATTGGGCCAGCCGCTCGGTGCGGCCGTGCCCGATGCGCGGATCGCCGCGGTGTCGGGCTTCGGTCTCGTCAACTATGACCGCGGCGTGTGCACGGGCGCCGCGGTGCTGGAGGCGTGCGCATGACGATGCGCACGCCTTTCGACAAGCGCGATCCGCTGGCGCGCCGGAAGCATCGTCATGTCCCGCCCGGCGCGCGCAGCAGTGCCCTGCATGCGATGTCGGCCCGCGCCGCCACCGGGCGGTTCGTGCTGCAGAGTTGCACCGACTGCGGAGCGGCGACCTATCCGCCGCGCGACGCATGCCCGCGCTGCTGGGGATCGCTGGTCTGGAAAGATCAGACCCGCGGCGCAGCATTATTGTCAGAGACAGTGATCCGGACCACCACCGACCTCTATTTCCGCAACCATCTGCCGTGGCGCATGGGCAAGCTGGCACTCGACGCCGGCCCCGTCGCTGTGGCGCATCTACATGCTGACCTGCTCATCGGCGACCGGGCGGAAATGCATCTCGTCATCGACAAGGGCGGAAATGCAGCGCTTTTCGCCCTGCCCGCCGGAAGGAATGCGGATATGCAGGATCGGCAATGGCGTGAATTTGTGGTCCCGGTGAAGGACCGGACGGTCCTGGTCAGCGACGCCCGCAGCGCGATCGGCCGCGCGATCGTGGGCGCGCTCCACGCCGCCGGTGCGCGTCTGGTCGTCGCCGGCATGGCGCCGCCCGCCCGCGCGGCGGATCTCGCGGACGAGCTTCTGGCGCAGGACGGCGTCCAGGCCGTTCCTCTCGATTTGACCGATCCGGTTTCGATCGCCGAAGGTCTGAGCAAGGTCGGCGGCCCGCTCGACATCGTGATCAACAGCGCGCGCTTCGTTCGCTCGGGCGGGGTCAGCCACGGCGGCAATCTGACCGATCAGCGGCGGGCGTTCGAACTGTCGGCGATGGGCCTCTCGCGTCTTGCCCAGGCATGCGCTCCGATACTTGCGGCGCGCGCCTCGGGCGCGTTCGTCGACATCCTGTCCGCCAATGCCCTCGCGCCCGACGCCGATTTTGCAGCCTATTCGGCGGTCGAGGCGGCGCGGCATTCGCTGGTGCAAAGCTTCCGGCACGAAATGCGAAACGCAGGCGTTCGCGTGCTGTCGATCCTGACCGGGCCGACCGAGGATGAAGATCACCAGTCCATTCCGCCGCCGAAGGTCACCCCGACGCGGATCGCGAAGTGCGTCCTCGCCGCGCTCGAAGGCGGCCTCGAACAAAGCTGCGTCGGCGACGTCGCGACCGACGCCCTGACCCGCTGGATGGCGGACCCCGCACTTTACACAAGGGAGAAGAATCTATGACCGCGACGGACAATCCCCTCGCCGGCCTGATCGCGGGACTCGCCTCGAGCCGCATCCGGGCGATCGATCTCACCAACACGCTCTCGACCGATTTCCCGGTCATCGTCCTGCCCTCCGAATTCGGCCAGTGCGAGCCCTTCCGGATGGAAACCGTGTCGCGGTACGACGGCAACGGCCCGGCCTGGTACTGGAACAATATCTCGATGAACGAGCACACCGGCACCCATTTCGACGCGCCCGCGCACTGGATCACCGGACGGGACATCCCCAATGGCACGGTCGATATGGTGGCACCGGCGGACTTCATCCATCCCGCGGTCGTCATCGACATCAGCCGCGAAGCCGACGACGACGCGGATTTCATCCTCACGCGCGCCTTTCTGGAGGATTGGGAACAGCAGAACGGCCCGATTCCGCCGCGACACTGGGTGCTGCTGCGCACCGACTGGTCGAAGCGCGTCGGCACCCTCTCCTATCTCAACCTGAAGGACGACGGCGCGCATTCACCGGGCCCCGACGCTGACGCCATGCGGTTCCTGGTACACGACCGCGACTGTGTCGGGCTGGGAGTCGAAACTGTCGGCACCGACGCCGGACAGGCTTCGAATTTCGACGAGCCTCTGCCCGCCCATTCGATCCTGCACGGCAATGGCCGGTTTGGCCTGCAGTGCCTGACCAATATCGACCAGCTCCCCGTAACCGGCGCCGTGATCGTGGCGATGCCGTTGAAAATCAAGGGCGGATCGGGCAGCCCGCTGCGCGTGATGGCGCTCGTGACCGGATGATCGACGTGGCGCTGACTATCGAGCATGGCCCTGTCGCTTCCCGCCGTCGCAATCCAACCTATGTCCCGTACCGGAAGGTCTGCCGATCATGAGCAACGATTCCGCCTGCGGCGGCTCGACTGGCAACGGCCTTTTCTCGGGCATGCTGGGGACGAGCGACATCATCTTCATGATCCTGGCGTGCGCCGCCCCGATGGGTGTCCTCGCCGGATTGATCCCGCTGGCACTGGCCTTCGGAAACGGGGTGGGCATGCCGGGGACGCAGCTCGCGATCTGCCTGGTCATGCTGCTGTTCGCGGTCGGCTATGTCCGAATGCTGCCGCATGTCCGCAACGCGGGCGCTTTCTATGCCTATATCGCGGCGAGCGTGAACAAGGAGGCGGGTCTTGCGGCCGCCTATACGGCGCTCGTCGCCTATATTTGCGCCGCGACTTCGATCCTTGGCGCGCTCTGTTATTTCCTCGCCGACTTCACCTCCAGCGTCTTGGGATTTGCGACCCGCTGGGAAATATGGGCGGTCGTCAGCATCGCGGTGATCGCATGGCTCGGCTTTCGCAAGATCACGATGGCGGCAAAGGTATTGACCGTCGCGCTGCTGCTGGAAGTGGGCGTCATCGCGCTGATCGACGTTCTCATCTTGATCGACAAGGGTTTCGCGGGGCTGGATTTCAGCAGCTTCTCTCCCGCCGCCATATTCGCCCCCGGTCTCGGCATATCGGTAATTTATGCGATGAACGGCTGCATCGGGTTCGAAGCCACCGCCATCTATCAGGAAGAAGCGAAGAACCGGGAGGTGACGATCCCGCGCGCCACCTATGGCGCCGTGCTGGTACTCGGTACCTTCTATGTCTTGTCCACCTGGTGTCTGATCCTCGCGATTTCTCCCGAGAGGGTGAAGGACGTCGCCGCCGCCGATCCAGGGCGGCTGCTCACGACCATTTCCGCGCGCTATCTGGGTGAGATCGGCGGCGAGATTCTGCATGTGCTGACCATCACCAGCCTGTTCGCCGCGGCGCTCGGCTTTTTCAACAACATCACGCGATATTTCTTCGCGCTTGCGCGCGACGGGGTCATTCCCCGGCACCTCGGCAAGGTCCACCCTTCGCACGGCTCGCCCCATGTCGCGTGCGCGCTCCTGACCCTCATCTTCATCATCGTCGTCGGCACCTATGCGCTCGCCGGCCTCGACCCCCTGCTCAACCTTGCGACCAGCCTGTCGTCGATGGGCGCGGTCGGCCTGATGCTGCTCCTCGCGGCAACCTCGCTCTCGATCCCTTTGTTTTTCCTGCGCCGCAGCGAATATTCGCTTGGCAAGACCGTCGCGCCGCTGGTCGGCGGCATCCTGATTGCCGCTGCCACCTATTTGTCGCTGACCAATTATTCGGCGCTCACGGGAACCAGCCTGCCCGCGGTCAACAATCTGCCGTGGCTGTTCCTGCTGACCGTCGCGGCGGGATGGCTCCACGGATGGTATCTGCGCAAACGCCGCCCCGATATCTACGATCGCGTCGGTTCAACACAGATCGAGGAAAAAGACGGGCCACATCCCGCCAGCCTCGACCCGGCTGCCGCCGCGACCGCTTGAGATTATCCGCCTTCGATCGTTCCGGAGTAACGTCATGAGTCCCGCCGACCAAAATCGCCCGACCCGCCCGGCCGAGGGTACGCCCGTTTCGCCGCACCTGCCCGCCGGCCTGCTGCTGATCGACGGCCAACTCGTCGAAGCGTTGCGGCCCGATCGCCTGATCGACTCGATCGACCCCGCGACCGGCCGCACGATTGCGATGATTCCGGCGTGCGGACCGGACGACGTCGGCCGCGCCGTCGTGGCGGCGCACCGATGCTTCGAAAGCCGCGCGTGGCAGACGATGCGCCCGCTCGATCGCGGCCGCCTGCTCGAACGTCTGGCCCTACTGATCGAGGAGCATCGCGAGGAGCTGGCGATCCTCGAATCGCTGGACAGCGGCAAGCTGCTCGGCGTCACCCGCGCCATTGACCTCCAGTTCACGATCGACGGCCTGCGCTATTTCGCGGGCTGGTCGTCAAAAATCACGGGCGAATATATCACGCATTCGCCGCTGGTCCCTGAAGACGCGGTCTATCGCGCCTATATCCAGCGCCGTCCGGTCGGCGTCGTCGCCGGGATCACGCCGTGGAATTTTCCGCTCGGGCAGGCGATCCAGAAAATCGCGCCCGCCATCGCGTTCGGCTGCACGGTGGTGCTGAAGCCCTCTGAAGAGACCTCGCTGACGACGTTGCGCCTCGGCGAATTGATATTGGAAGCCGGCTTTCCGGCAGGCGCGGTCAATATCGTCACCGGCTATGGCGCCGAGGCAGGAGCGGCGCTCGTCGAACATCCGCTGGTCCGCAAAATCGCCTTCACCGGCTCGACCGCGACCGGTCAGCGCATCCTGGCAGCAACCGCCGCGACGATGAAGCGCGTGACACTCGAGCTCGGCGGAAAATCGCCCGCGATCATCCTTGCCGACGCGGATCTCGATCGCGCGATCCCGGGCGCCGCGGCGGCGATCTTCTCGAACTCCGGGCAGATCTGTACCGCGGGTTCGCGTTTGCTGATCGAGGCACCGATCTATGACAAGGTCGTCGAGGGCGTGTGCGACATCGCGCGCGGCCTGACGCTGGGGTCACCCTTTGATGCAGCGACGCAGATGGGCCCGTTGATCTCGTCGCGGCAGCGCGAGCGCGTCGCCGGGATCGTCGACCGCGGCCTCGCCGAGGGCGCGGCGGCGCTGGCGGGCGGCGGCGCACCGGCGGGCGAAGGCTGGTTCTACGAACCGACGGTGCTCGGCGGCCTATCGAGCCAGATGACGCCGCTGCGCGAAGAAATCTTCGGGCCCGTCGTCTGCGCGATGCGCGTCGACGATCCGGCCGATCTGGTGGCGCTCGCTAACGATACGCCGTTCGGCCTCGCTGCCAGCATCTGGACCCGCAATCTCGATCGCGCGCATCTGCTGGCTGACCGGATCGATGCCGGCACCGTCTGGTTCAACACACATAATGTTCTGGACCTGACCATGCCGTTTGGCGGCAACAAGCTCTCGGGTCTCGGCCGCGAGTTCGGCAGCGAGGCGATGGGCGCCTATACCGAACCCAAGGCGGTGTGCATGCGCCTCGATCCGAACGCGGCGGCGCTCTAAGCGAAACGGTCGAGCCGATAGGGCGCCGGGTCGACGAGCGGCGGCGCCCCCATGACAAGATCGGCGGCAAGCTGCCCCGCAGCGGGGGCGGTTCCGAAACCATGCCCCGAAAATCCGGTCGCAAGCGTCAGCCCGGGGATCGCAGAAACCGGCCCGATCACCGGCAGCGAGTCGGGCGTGACGTCGATCATGCCGCCCCAGGCCTGCGCCACGTCGGCGCCGCGGAAGATCGGCCAGGCGGCGGCCAAGTTGCGCATCGCCTCGTCGTTGAGCCCCTGGTTGACCGGCGGATCGATCGTGCGGAGCCGCTCGAAGGGCGACACCGAGTCCGCGGTCCAGCGGCGTGGCAGACGAAGATCATCGATGAAATCCTTACCGAGCGAAACGCGCAGGTTTCGCCACTGCGCGACGAGCGTCGGCAGATATTTCAGGCCGATCAGCAGATGATCGAGCGTCAGCGGCGCGAACAGGGCGCCGCGCTGGGTGATTGTGTAGCCGCCGTCGAGGCGCTTGCGGAAGGAGAAGTCCGGCCCGCCAAGCGCGATATCGGTGGGGCCGTCCATCGGCGCGGTGCGCAGCACCGAGGCGACGAGCGGCAGGGTCAGCAAGTCGATGCCATGGTTCTTGAGAAACCGCCGCGACCAGACGCCGCCGGCGAGCAGGACCTGGCCACAGCGAATTTCGCCGCGCTCGGTCACCACGCCATCGATCGCGCCCGCCTTGAAAGATAGCGTGCGGACGGCGCAGTTTTCGACGATCAACGCGCCCTTCTCCATCGCCGCATCGGCGATCGCGCTCGACGCCAGCGTTGGCTCGGCGCGCCCGTCCGAGGAGGTATGGATGCCGCCGGCCCACTCGCCCACGCCGCCCGGCGCCAGATCCGCGATATCCTTGCGGCTGAGCAGCCGGGAATCGAGGCCGAGCCCGCTTACCGATTGCAGCCAGCCCTCGTGCGCCGCCATCTCCGCGTCGGTGCGCGCGACATACATGATGCCCGCCTGACGATAGCCGCAATCGGCGCCGACCCGTTCGGGCATTTCGCGCCACAGGCGGTCGGCTTCCAGCGCCATCGGCACATCCGGCGCCGCGCGGAGCATCTTGCGGACCCAACCGAGATTGCGCGACGATTGCTCGCCCGCAATGCGTCCCTTTTCGAGTAGCGTGACCGGCACGCCGCGCTCGGCCAACGTCAGCGCGGCGCAAAGACCGACAATCCCGCCGCCGATGACAACGACCTCGGTCGCCGCAGGCAGCTCGGCATGGGTCTGGACCGGGCATATCTCGGGGGCCATGGCATCAATATCCAGCTTGGGCGCGGCGGGATCGCCGACGCCAGAAAGTCCCGAAGGAGCAGTCGTCAGAGGGTGATCTGCAATTCCTTGACGGCGGCCTTCGACGCGCCGCGATAGGCCACGACGTCGATCTCGACCTTATATTGCGCCGATCCGAGCGGCGGGCAGGTCATCGTCAGCGTGGGGTTGATGCCGCGCATCCGCTCGCCATAGGCCGCCATCACGGCGTCGACATCCTCGGGAAACTGCACGAAGACGCGCGCCGAGACGACATCTTCCAGCACCGCGTCGACCGAAGCGAGCGCGCCTGCGATATTGTTCAGAACCTGATTGGTCTGCTCGGCAAGGTCGGCGGGAATCTCCTTCGTCTGGGGATTGCGGCCCGCGGTGTTCGAGACAAAAATCAGGTTATCGACCGCGACGAGGCGCGAATAGCTGCCCATCTCCTCGAACTTGTTGCCCGTCTTCACCTTCACGACATCGACCATCTTCACTCTCCCTGATTGCGTGCGGGGCCGGCCGCGAAGCACGGCAAGGGGCCCGATTTGATGTTGCTCGGGGGGTCACCGCAACGCCGGCTGGTCCCAAAGATTGAGTTTGGTGCCGATGCCGCGCGCGAGGGCATTGCGGTAAATCACCGTGCCCCAGGCGACGTCCTCGACCGCCATGCCGCCGACCGAGAGAATGATGATCTCGTCATCGTCGCGGCGGCCGGGGGCATCTCCCGCGACGATCCTGCCCAGATCCTCGAGCGCATCGCGGTCCAGCCGGCCTTCGGCGACCAGGTCGAAGAAGCGCACCCCAACCGACGGGATCACATTGTGGACCGGCGCCGGGATTTCCTGCTGATAGGTTTCGTACATGCCGATGAAATCGAGCACCTTGCGAATCTCGGGCGCTTCCATCCCCGCATCGACATTGCACGGCGCGGGCATCGACAGGAAGGTCCCCGGGCTCACCCAGTCGCGCCGCACGGTCGGATAAAGCGACGGATCGCCCGTCGCCACCGATGCGCAGAAGGTGACGATGTCGGAATCGCGCACGAGTTCTTCATCGCTATCGACCACGCGGACATCGGTGATCTGCGGAAGAGTTTCCGCGACCCAACCGCAAAATGCGTCGACATTCTGCTGGCCGCGGCCCTTGATCTTGACCGTATGGATCCCCGGGCAGTCGATCATGAACGCCGAAAGCGAAGTTCGAGCCATGACTCCGGGCCCCAATATCCCGACAACCCGCGAATTCTTGCGAGCAAGATGGCGCGCACCGACCCCGGGGATCGCACCGGTGCGATAGGCCGAAAGCAGATTGGCCGACATCAGCGCAAGCGGCGCGCCGGTATCGACGTCATTGAGGATGAACATCAGGATCGAGCGCGGGAGGCCCTTGTCGCGATTTTCGATGTTTGAGCCGTACCATTTCACCCCGGCGGTGCGAAAGCTGCCGCCAAGATAGGCCGGCATCGCCATGAACCGCCGGTCCGTCGTCGGTTTCGGCATGTCGGGAAAAGGCGAGCTGTCAGGAAACAGCACGATCGCGCCATGCGAATTGCTGTCCGCCCCCGCCATCCGGTAATCGCCCGCGTGGAGGAGCGCGAACATCTCCTCCATCGTATCGACGCAAGCCGGCATGTTGCACACGCCCGCCGCGATCATGTCGGGTTCGGACAGATAGAGAAAATCGATGGAAGATGCGTTGCTCATCGCACGCACATCCGCGCGATCATCGGGGCTGGGGTAACAATCAGGGACACAAATCCTCCGCAAAAGCTTGCCGAACGATTTGGCGCAAAGGTGAAATCGTGTAGATTGCGGATATGGATTCCCTATTTGCAGAATCGGCCATGCCCAAGGTGCCAGACCCGCTGCCAGATACTGCTCCGTCTCCTTCCGAGGCTCCCGGCGGCGGGGGCCAGGCGACGATCAGGCTATTGTTCCTGACCGCGCTGCTCGATGTCGTCGCGGATATCGGGCCGCGGATCGACCCGGTCCTTCGCGAACATGGATTTTCACGGTCGCAGCTCGACCGCCCCTATGAACGCGTGCCGCTCCACCGCTATGTCGCGTTGATCGAACATGTCGCGACGCGCTTTCAGCGCCCCTATCTGGGGCTCGAAATGGGCTCGAGCTTCGGCCTCGCCGACCTCGGGCCGTTTCATGGCTTGCTTCAGGCGTCGGGCAATTTGCGCGCCGCGCTCGACGCGCTTGTCCTGTTCCAGTCGCGCATGCAGAACCGGACGCTGTTCGAAAGCATGATCGGCGTGGATACGACGAGCTATTGCTACCGGATCGAAGAGCCGCGAATATGGCCGCGCGGTCAGGACGCCGAGTTCGCCATTTCGGGCTATACGACGCTGATCCGCCAGCTGACCAAGGCGAAATGGGCGCCGGTCGAAGTTCATTTCGAACATTCGATCACCGACCGCGAGAAGCAGCTCGTCCAGTTTTTCCGCGCTCCGGTGATCGGCAATCAGGTCGCCAACGCGCTGGTTATCCGCAACGAAGATCTCGACAATCCGTTCGTCGGCGCGATTTCAGCGACGAACGCGAAACTCAGGGACACGCTCGAAAAACATCTGCTCGACCTGATGGGACCCGAGTCAGTCCGCGACGAAGGCATTGTCGCGCGGACCCGCGACATTATCGCCCGCCGACTGGGCCGGACGCATGTCGACTTCACCTCGGTCGCCGCCGAGCATGACCTGTCCGAACGATCGCTGCGCCGGCGGCTCAATGAAGAAGGAACCTCGTTCCGCCTGCTGCTCCAGGAAGCGCGGCAGGCGCGTGCGCAGATCATGCTGGAGGCAACCGACTTGCCGCTCGCCGTTGCCGCCGAGCAGCTCGGTTATTCCGACACCGCGACCTTCTCGCGCGCCTTCAAGGAATGGACGGGAGTCTCGCCTGGGCGTTTTTCGAAAACCCCGTCGCAAGACTGATAAACCCCGCGGACGATCACGCGGTGGGACGGGCCGAGTTCGGATACCAGAAGGTCAGGTGACAGGACTCGCACCGTTCATCGAGGTCGCCGCCGATCCGGGTCAGCGCGGCGGTGTCCTTGCGATCGATCGCGCCAAGCGCTTCGATACCGGCGTCGCGCGCCGCGACCGCGAACTGATTGAATTCGAGACGATTGGCCGCGATCGCGGCATCGATCTGTTGCGGCGTCAGCTCGCCCGGTCCGCCCCTGCTGCCTGGCGGCGCCGCATGCCGTCCCTCGATCATCACCAGATTCATCGATTCGATCAGTGAAACCGCGTGCTGGCGCACCGCATGCCATTCGGCCTCGCCGTGCGGCTCGTGCTTGTGGATGCCCTTGTCATTGACGATCACGCCGACCGCGTCCCAGACGCCATCCGCCGCCGGATCGACGGTCGAGTCCATCAATTCCTTGATGCTCGCGACTGCTTTGAGCGGGGGAGCGGCGGCATCGTCAGTGGCCGACGCCTGCGATCCGGACGTCTCGGCGCGCTGGCAGCCGCCGACCGTCAGGACAGCGGCGCCCAGGAGGATGCCGGCGACGATCCGGCGTGCGATCGAGCGATCTGCGATCTTGTCCATCATCACCGGCTCCTCTTGGCTGATCCAAAACGTCAAAATACGACTTCGAGCGTGAACCCGATCCAGCGGCCGAGGAAAATCACCAGCACCCACAGCAGGAGCGACGACGCGCCGGCCAACCGGGCCGCGGTCGGCGGCGGCATCGCCTCATCCCAATCGGCGATGCGGCGATGCGCCGTCAGATGGAATATCCCCATGTTGATGCCCGCGAAAACGATCGCGACCATCTTGAGCAGAAACTGTGTGTTGTGGGCATAGGAAAGCGCGTTCGACGCGAACAACAGCGCGCCGGTCACGACCGCAATCGCGAACGCCACCCAAGTGTAGGGAAGCAGCTCGGTGATCAGCTTTTGCGCGCTTCGCCGGTGGGATGCGAAGCCGAGTAAACGCAGATCGACGATCAGGATTGTGCCGAACACCATGGTTATCGCCAGCACGTGCAGCGATTCGAGCATCGGGAAGGCACTGACATTGGCGCGGATCGACTCGGAAATGGACCAGTCGTAGATATGTTGCAGCAGAGTATCCAAAGACATGACAGCCCCTTGCGTTATGACTTTTCAATCAAGTTGGTTCGGCGTTAGCGCTCAGGTGTAGGCGATCCAGCGGCCGCAGAAGATCACCACGGTCCACACGAGGATCGACAGCCAGGCAGCGGGCTTCACCATGGCCCTCCACTTCGCGCGATCATCTTCGCAATCCGGATCGACGTCGAAACCTCGTTCAAGTTCGAAATCCGGATCGAGCAGAGGTTTGCGAAACGCGAGGGTGAGCAGGAAGGCGAACAGCACGAGCCCCATCTTCAGCCAGAATATCGTGTTGTTCAACGTGCGGCCCGGCTCGGCGATGACCAGAACCAGCCCGGTGGCCAAAAGGACGGCGAGCGCCCACCACATCCACGGCAGATAGCGGCGGACAATCGTCCGCGGCGGTTCGTCGGTGGCGATCACCCCGGCGAGTCTCAGGTCGGACACGATCGCCGAACCGACGATGACGCCGATCGCCAGGATATGGATGCTCTGGACCGTGGGGATGACCCATGCGGTATCGCGAAGCGCGGTCGCCGCCGGCGTCGCGTAGAGCCAGTCGCTGAAAGAAATCATGGACATGTTTCGGAATCTCTCCCTCCAATATGGGCCGGCGTTCGATTCGGCACATCGGGTCGGCGCGCCGCCCACGATCGACCCTTCCGGTCATCGGCCGGATCCATAGGCGCATCGATAAGGGAAACCGGCATGTGAAACGGTTCGATACCGCAACAACAGGGTTGGAAACGTGACGTTTGCCTCGCCATCGGGCCCGGCGAGCGGCGCGGCATCGCCCGGCGTTCGATCGCGAGAGAGCAGTGTCGCGCGCGCTACCGCATCTAAGTAAACCTTTTGCAGACCGCACTATTCTGCATCGGCTGTCTCGGAAAAGCATGCGCCGCACGCGGGCGCTGCGCGCGCCGCCGTCGACCGGTAACCGGAGCGAACGGTAAATAACGCGAAGCCCGTCGCAAACTGTCCGAAACTTGGAGCGTGATCTCCATCTTTGCAGGAAATTTCATGCGACATATCCTAGGACTGGCCGCTGTCCTGTTGGCCAGCTGCGCACTTCCCGTCAGTGCCGCCCACGCAGACGAGGCCGCTTCGCCACACATCGCGCCGACGGACACCGCACCGGTCGACGCGGGCGCTGCAGCCGACATCCTCGATAACGCCGAAATCGTCGTGTTCGGCCGCGGCGAGAGCAAGATCGGCGTCGCGGCCGCCGCCAGCGAGGGAAGCGTTGCCGGATCGGACCTGCTCATCCGCCCGCTGCTGCGCGTCGCCGAACTTCTGGAGGCGGTGCCGGGCATGATCGCCGCCCAGCATTCGGGCAGCGGCAAGGCCAATCAATATTTTCTGCGCGGGTTCAACCTCGACCACGGATCGGACTTCACCACCACGATCGATGGCGTGCCGATGAATTTCCGCAGCCACGGCCACGGCCAGGGATATCTCGATCTCAACGGCCTGATCCCCGAGATCATCGAGCGCGAAGATTATCGCAAGGGCCCCTACCGCGCCGACGGCGGCGATTTCGCACTCGCGGGCGCTGCCTATATGTCGACGATCGAAAAGATCGACGCACCATGGGTGTCGGCCGAACTTGGCTCATATGGCTGGCGACGTCTCGCGGCGGGGGGAACGATCGGCAACGTCGGCGGCGGCGACCTGACGCTCGTCGGGCAATTCAAGGTCTATGACGGCCCGTGGCAGGAGCCCGAGAAGCTGCGCCACTTTTCGGCCTTCGCGAAATATGCGGCGACGACCAGGCTCGGCAAGCTCGACCTCACGCTCCACGGCTATCGCGGCACCTGGCGGCCGACCGAGCAGATTCCCGAACGCATCATCGGCTCGCCGATTTGCCCCGACGCATTCTGTTCGCCCGATCCCACCGCGCGCGGCGAAACCACCCGTTTCGTCGCCAACGCGGCGCTCAGCGGGGACAACTGGTCGGCGAATGCCTATGGCCAATATTATGACTGGTCGATGACCTCGAACCCCACCTATGCCAATGCCGACGGATCGAGCGCGCAGATCCTGCAGTTCGACAAGCGCGTCATCCTGGGGATGACCGGCCGCAAGAAGTGGGAGGTTTTGCCGGCGCTCGACCTCAGCATCGGCACCGAGAACCGCTATGATTCGATCGGTCCGGTCGGGGTCCATCACACCGACGCCGGGACCTTCGTCGAATCGCTGGGCGCCTATAACGTCACCGAAGCCTCGAGCGCGCTCTATGGCGAAGCGACGCTGCGGCCCCTGCCCGGCCTGCGCCTGATCGGCGGCCTGCGCGGCGATTATTATCACTACAGCGTGCGCGCACGCGACGCCGCCGCCACCGCGCTCGGGACAGGGCGCGGCCATGATGCCATCCTGTCGCCCAAGCTGGCGATGGCCTATTCGCCCATCTCCTCGCTCGAATTCTATGCCAATTGGGGCCGGGGTTTTCACTCGAACGACGTGCGCGGCGCGGTCAATGTCGTGACGCCGGTTCCGGTCCTGGTTCAGGGCACCGGCAAGGAAGTCGGCGCGCGTCTGCACGTCGGCACGTTCAACCTCACCGCCACTTATTATTGGCTGAGCGTCGGCAGCGAACTCCGCTTCGTCGGCGATTCCAATGCCGTCGAGCCGACGGGCGCCAGCAGGCGGCGCGGCTATGAACTCGTCGGTTTCTGGCGTCCGCTACCATGGCTCGCGCTCGATGCCAATTACACCGCCAGCCGGTCGCGCTACGACAATGGCGACCGCATTCCGAACGCCTTCGAGAACGCCGCCTCGGCCGGGATCTCGGCGGTGTCCGACCGCTGGAGCGGCAGCGTTCGCCTCCGCCATCTCGGCCCCTATCCGCTGATCGAGGACAATAGCGTCCGCGACAAGGGCAGCACCGTCGTCAACCTGCGCGGGGCCTGGAAGCCGCCCCACTTCGAAGTCTTCGCCGAACTGCTCAACGTCTTCGACAGCCGCGACAAGGACATCGCCTATGCGTATGAATCCTACATCCCGGGCTTTGACAGCGCCCCGGTCGAAGGGCGCCTTAGCCGCGTCGTCGAACCGCGCACCTTCCGGATCGGGATCCGCCACGATTTCTGATCATATGTAACGTCTCCGTAACGCCTGTGTGACGGCAAATGTCTTTGGCACGCGCGTAATGGCGGGCACAGTCCACGGGAAAGATATGCAGGGAATAAGATGAGAAAAAAGCTGATCGCATTAGCATTCGGAATGGCGCTCGTTGGCGGCTGCGACCGGAAAATGGACCCGCCGCCGACGCCCGCCGACATGCACAAGCTAATGGTGGAGAAAGTGGAGCCGTCCGCCAAAATTTACTGGAATGCAGTCCAGTATATCAGCGACGAATCCGGCTTTCATGAAATCATGCCGCGCAGCGACGCAGAATGGGCGCGAACGCGCGAGGCCGCCGAACGAGTCGCTCAATATGCCGAGTTGATGAAAGGCCCGACCTTTGCCGAAGGGCGCGGTCAGGACTGGCAGGACTTCGCGCAAGGGCTTTCCGCCGTCGCCGGACAAGCTGCCAAGGCTGCCGAAGAAAAAAACGTCGGCAAGGTGCTCGAAGCTGGCGGCACGATGTATAATGTTTGCAGCGCCTGCCACGAAGTCTATCTGCCGCTTGCGGGCGGGCAGCCTCCGGCCGACGTCGCGAGCGCTGCGGGCTCCTGACGATGCTGCCGAGGTTTGGGCAGCGGGAGTTTGGGCGGCGGGCGTTGGGCCTCGGCGCACTGACGCTGCTCGTCGGCCTCTGGTCCGTTACCGCCCTCGCGCATGACGTCGCAGCCGGCGACCGGGCCTTTGTCCAAGCAACCGACGGCCCGGCCTTCCTCCCGTTTCTCTATCTTGGCGCCAAGCATATGGTGACCGGCTATGACCATATCCTCTTCCTGATCGGCGTCGTATTCTATCTCGCCCGGCTGCGGGATGTCGTGCTCTACGTGTCGATGTTCACCATCGGCCACTCGACAACCCTTCTTGCGGGGGTTCTGCTCGACGTCCAGGCCAACGCCCATATCGTCGACGCCGTGATCGGGCTGTCGGTCGTGTACAAGGGGGTCGAGAATATCGGCGGTTTCAGAAAAGCGGGACTATCGATCGACCCAAGGGCGGCGGTTCTGGTTTTCGGGCTGGTGCACGGCCTTGGCCTCGCGACCAAGCTGGGCGAGCACGGCCTGTCCCGCAACGGTCTGCTGACCAATCTGATCGGTTTCAATCTCGGCGTCGAGATCGGGCAGGTCCTTATCCTCCTGCTCGTCGTCACCCTCCTCGGCCTCTGGCGGGGATCCGTCAGCTTTCGGCGCGGTGCCTTCGCGGCCAATCTGGCGCTCATTGCAGGCGGCCTTTTTCTCACCGGCGCTCAAATCATGGAGTATCTTGCATGACGAATGAAACCGATCCCGCGCGCCCGTCGCGGCGCGATCTTTTCATCACCGCTGGGGTTGCGCTCGTCATCGGGACCGCGGTCGCCGTCCTGTTCGTTCTTCCGGCCGAAACCGGCATTGACCCAACGGGAGTGGGCAAAGCGACCGGTCTGTCCAAGATCGCAAATCCGGACGCCGATCGTTTTCTCAAGCGCGGCTTGAAGCGAGCAGGCGTCTTCACGCCCAGCGAAACGCCGCTGCCCTCTGAAGCGGGCGCAAGCGACAATTGGGAGTTCGAGCTCCCTGCCTATGAAAGTATTGAGCTGAAATATGTGATCGACAAAGACGGCCCGATCAATTTTCATTGGTCCGCCTCGGCGCCGCTGAACTACGACATGCACGCGCATCCCTTCGATGGCGGCGAAGAACTGACCGAAAGCTACAGCATCGCCAAGTCCGATCATCTCGGCGGCCATTATGTCGCCGCGTTTAGCGGCATTCACGGCTGGCACTGGCAGAACCGCGGCTTTGAGCCCATCAAACTCAAACTGACGGCGTCAGGGGCGATCAAGGGCTCAAAGCTGATCGAGAGCCGAGGCGAACATGACCGTCCGTTGGCGCCGCGGTAGCAGTGCAGCAGCTCTGGGAACGGAAAGTCGGCCATCTTCAGGCGGCAACGCCGCCTGAAGATGGCTTTCCCCGGTACCTCCGATCAGAACGAATAGGCGAGGTTCATCCCCACGGTGCGCGGCTGCGTGTAGTTGAACCAGTTGTCGTTGAACGACGTCTGGTTGAAGAAACCGCCACCGATCACGCCGCGCTTGTCGGTGACATTCTGCACGAACAGGTTGACCGTCCAGTCATTGAACTCCAGCCCGGCGCGCAGGTCGAGTTGGGCATAGCTGGGATAGGTCTGACGCAGGTCCGCGACCTCCTCCGCAAATACGAACTCGCCCTTGCGGTTGCCTACATAGGTGACCGCCCCGCCGATCGAAGCAGTGACATCGTCCGATATCGCCGTCTCATAATCGATCGAGAAGCGCCCCGAATATTTGCTGGAAAAGGGCAATCGGTCACCCTCGGCCGCGAAGACCGCAGCTGACTCAAAGCTGTCGCGAAGCGTGGCGTCGGTATAGGCGCCCCACATCTTGACCGTCAGGCCATCGGCAGGGCGAGTCTCCAACGCGATTTCGACGCCGCGGCTGCGCGCCTTGCCGGCGTTGGTGTTGAAGGTGAAGCCATTGGCGCCGACAATTTGGGTGACCTGAATGTCCGTCCAGTCAATATGGAAAATCGACACATCATAGCTGAGCATCCTGTCGAACAGATCGCCTTTCCCGCCCAGTTCATAATTGACGGTCTTGTCCGGACGGAACTGGCAGGGCACCGGCGGGTCAGACTCGGTATTGCAGTTGGCATTGGGACCACCTGGCCGATAGCCTGTCGCGAACCGCCCATAGATCATATGGTCAGGCGAAGGCTTGAACCTTGGCGTGACTTGATAGGTGAACGCATGGCCTTTCGCCCGCGGATCCGTGGCGAATGGGACGCGATCCGCTTCGGTTCCCGGCTCGAACAGATTGAACTCGCGATGCCGCATGCTCTGCCGGTTTTCGCTGTATCGCCCGCCAAATTGCACATCGAACTGGTCCGACAGCCTGACTGTCGCGCTGGCGAACGTCGCCCATTCGTCATAATCGAGTGTATCGCGCCATTTCACCGGAACACCATAAATCTCGCCGGTCGCGGGATTCGTGGCGTTCGTGTCAATGGTATAGCTGGCATCCTCGTGCGTGTAGAAGCCGCCGACGATCCAGTCGATCATGTCACCCGCGCTTCCTGCAAGGCGCAATTCCTGTGAGAATTTGTCGACATCATAGCCTTGCCGCAAGACATGGCCGAATTCGTCAACGCCCGGGAAAGCCATCGGGAACACGAAGAAGGTCAAGCCCGTCGTCGTGAAATCGACGAAATCATAATTGGTGCTGCGTGAAAAGCCGCTGACCGAGGTCAGTTCGACGCCGCCGAGATCGGCAGTGGCAACCGCACTGTATATCTGGTTTTCCGAGCGCGAGCGACCGGCCCCGATCTGGTCCGTCTGCTGCTTGCGAGAGCCAAGCGACACATCCACATTCGACGAACCATAGATGTCGCGCACCTGATAAAGCGCGCTAAGCTTGAGCGAAAACGCATCTGACGGCTTCCACAATGCCGAAACGCGCGCACCGAGCACGTCGGACGAGTTGACGTCAGCAATACCCGACCGGATGTTGTCGATATAGCCGGGATCCTCTCGTTTGACGGCACTCACCCGAACCGCGAACGTCTCGCCAAGAGGGACATTGATCATGCCTCTGGCATTGTAGCCGAGAGTCTGGCCCCCCCCTTCGATCATGTTGATGCCCCCGCCAACGAGGCCGCCAAAATTCTCGGTGTCGGGATCGACGGTGACATATTTGACCAGGCCGCCGATACTGCTGGCGCCATAGAGCGTGCCCTGGGGCCCGCGCAGGACTTCGATCCGCGCCAGTTCGGACGGATCGAGATCGGGAGCCGCACCGAACAGGCCGCCCTGCCCAGTCGACGACCCATAAGGCACATCGTCGATGGTGAAGCCGACGACGGGGTTACCCGTTACAGGACTGGTCGTGATGCCACGGATCGCTAGCTGCGCACGGTTATTCTGGAACTGCAGGTTGACGCCGGGGACGCTCGAGAAAAACTCCTGTGCCTTCGTCTGGTTTTGGGCGAGCAGGGAATCGCCGCTCACTGCCGTGATCGGCACCGGAACATCTTTCAGCCGCTCCTCGCGCTTTTGCGCGGTTACGATGATCTCGTTCGAATCGCCTCCGTCCCTTGCCGCCGTATCAGCCGGCGCTTCCTGCGCCGAGGCCGCCGGCGCGCAGGCCAGGCCAATGGTGATCAGGCTGCCGAGCGGCATATATTTGCGGAATGTCAAACGCGCTTTGGTCCCGTTCATTTTTAAGCTCCCGTATTGGCCCCCATGGGGCCCCCTTTGTTTCCCCGTCGGCGACGCCGCGGGGGTTCGTCCTGCCCGGCGGCGATCTTTGTCGCCGTTGCGGTCACGCATGTTGTTCGGGCACCGTCGCCTTGCCGCTCGGCCTGGCGTCGGCTCGTTTCTTGCGCTGCTGCGGCGCGCGTGCCTTGCGCCTGCGCCACCAGAGCAGGACGCCGGTTGCCGATATGCCGACCACCACCAGCCCGAATGCCGAAACGGCGATCTGCCAAGGCCGTCCGCCGATCGCCGTGACGTGCAAGGCGATCAGCCAGTTGGTCGCGCTATTGCCCGCCCGCTGGCCCGTGGGCAGCTGCAAGCCCAGGAAGCGGCCATTACGCGCATCGATGGAGATGGTCGCGGCCGTGGCCGGAGAATCGGTTTCGGTCGGGTTGCCCTGCGCATCGAGCAGATCGCGCGAGGTGTGCATCAGAAAGAAATATATCCCCAGATCGCGCCGATATTCGATCGCTGCCGGCTTTCCCAAGGCGAAGCCCTCGGCCTTTGCCTGCTCGGTGAAATAGCGCTGGCCGAGTTCAGCCGCCTCGAACCAGTCTACCGGCGGATCAAGCAAGGGCTCTGCCAACGGTGCGCGCGGCGGTCGTTCCTGAAAATGGGCATAGTCGGCAAACTTGCTGACGAAGGCGGCATAGGCGCCGCCCTGATTGAGCGCGAAGCCGGTTACCGCGAAGATCAGCAACAGCGGCCACAGCCACAGTCCGCCCGCGCGATGCAGATCCAGAATCCGCCGGACCTCATTCTGCCCGGGGCTGACTTTCCAGGATGTCGACCAGCGCCGCATGAAAGGCCTCGGCCTGACGCCATCCTTGCGCTGCTTCACCTTCGGCGGAAGCGTCAGGTAGAATCCGGCAATGCTTTCGAACGCCCAGATGAGACCCAGCGCGCCGATCAGCACGATCCCCAAGCCGAGGGGAAAGATCAGCGCATAATGAAGATAATATAGAAAGGAAAGGAGACCTTCGGGATTGAGCGTGGCCTCTCCAATCGTCCGCTGCCCCAGCCGTTCGCCCGTATAGGGATTGGCAAACACCTGGTCATAATCAATAGGATAAGTCTTTCCGCTCTGCGGGTCTATCGCGGGCATGACGCGCGAGAAAAGCGATTCGTCGGGCTTTTGCGGGAACTGAAGCGAAAAGACGTGCGACCGCGGATCCTGCGCCTCCAGCTGCGCACGGATCGCCAGCGCATCGCGCACACTCCATCCCTTGTCCTGCGGCGCGACAACGCGCATGCGGGCGTTGAAGCTTCGCTCAAGGTCATCGTAGAATGCAATGACACTGCCTGTCGCGGCGATGACGATGAGGAACAGGGCAAGCGAAAGGCCAATGTAGCGATGCAGCTTGATCATGATCGGCCGAACCGTCATCGCATTCCGCCCTTTCTCTTTCACGCCCGGCCCGTCGATACGGGACCGGCGGCACCCTTGCAGCACGACCGGCGATGGCCGCCCTGCCGGATGAGTGAGGATGACACTTGTCACGTCATCGTCATCCGCCGTTGCTATCGACCAGATAGCCTGGAGAATTGGCCATTCGCTCGCTTTGCGGAATTGCGCATCCGGACCGAAACTTGGTTTTTTCGGCCATGCCCGATCCCGCAGGACGACAGGTCATAGCGACGGCGCATCGAGGCCCGCCGAACGCAAGCCTTCGGTCGCATCAGAGAGCGCCGGATGCGAATATTTCAGGTTGGAAGCGAGCGGTCGGGCGGAGGAAACCGCTTTCGTGTCCGCAGCGGATCAGAGGCCGCCGACGAGACAATATTTGATGTTCATATAGTCAGCAAGGCCGTGACGCGACCCTTCGCGGCCGAATCCCGACTCCTTGATGCCGCCGAAAGGCGCGACCTCGGTGGAGATCAAACCGTCGTTGATCCCGACCATGCCATAATCGAGGCCCTCCATCATGCGCCACTGCCGGGCGGCCTGTCCGGTGAAGACATAGGCAGCAAGACCGAACGGGGTGTCGTTCGCGATGCGCAGCGCCTCGTCTTCATCCTGGAAGCGGATCACCGGCGCGACCGGTCCGAAGATTTCCTCATGCGCGATGCGCATGCCGTGGGTCACATCCGCCAGCACAACGGGGCGGTGGAAGTGGCCCTCTTGGGGAACCGAAATAGGCGCCGTCACGGGCACCGCGCCTTCGGCGATCGCCTCCTCGACCAGCGCCGCGACGCGCGCCACCGACGCCCGATCGATCAACGGCCCCATCGCCGACGGACAGGAAAGCCCGTCGCCAACGCGGATCGCGCTTACCCGTTCGGCGAGCCGTGCGACGAAGGCATCGTAAATTCCATCCTGAGCCAGGAAGCGGTTGGCGCAGACGCAGGTCTGCCCGGCGTTGCGGAACCGCGAGGCCATCGCTCCCTCGACGGCCTGGTCGAGGTCAGCATCATCGAAAACTATGAACGGCGCGTTGCCGCCGAGTTCGAGGCTGACCCGCTTCACCTGCGCTGCGGCCTTGGCCATCAGGATCTTGCCGACATGCGTCGAGCCGGTGAAGCTGATCTTGCGGACCATCGGATGCGCGCAGAACAGGTCGCCCGCTTCGGACGCGCTGACTGCGGGGACGGCACGGAACAGGCCCTCGGGAACACCCGCCTCGCGCGCAAGCGCCTCAAGCGCGAGGGCCGAAAGCGGGGTGCTCTCGGCCGGCTTGACGACGATCGAGCAGCCCGCGGCGAGAGCCGGAGCGACCTTGCGGGTGATCATCGCAACCGGAAAATTCCAAGGCGTAATCGCCGCGCAGGTGCCCACCGGCTGGCGAAAGGTCAGGATGCGCTTACCCGGCGCATGCGGCGGGATCACCTCGCCATAAGCGCGGCGCGCCTCTTCGGCGAACCACTCGATGAACGACGCGCCATATGTCACTTCGCCGCGCGCCTCGTCGAGCGGCTTGCCGCTTTCGAGCGTGAGCAGGCGGGCGAGCGCTTCGGCATTGTCGCGCACCAGGTCGAACCAGTCGCGCAGGATATCGCCGCGCGCCTTGGCAGTCCGGCCTGCCCAGGGATGCCGCGCCGCCTCGGCCGCGTCGATGATCGCCGACAGCGCAGTGCTGTCGTAGCGCTTGACGCTGGCCACGCGGCTGCCGTCGGCGGGATTGAAGACCTGCAGGCCGTCCGCGTCGAGACTTTCGGGCGCGAGGAGGGCCAGCGCCGGATCGGACACCATATCGATCATCTCGTAAGGACCCATGTCAGAGCATGCGCGGAAGGACATCGGTTTCACCGCCCTTGTCGGTCAGGCGATGCTTCACGGCACCGGCAATGTGCAGGACAATGAGGCACAGAAGCGCATAAGCGCCATATTTGTGCAGCGCGTTGAAAACCTCGAAGGCCGTGTCATTTTTCGGCAGCAGTTCCGGCACTTCGCCGAAGAAGAAGAAGGGCACGCCGTCGCTCTGGGTAAAGCTGCTCGACATCGAATAGCCGAGCAGCGGCACCAGGATCGTCAGCAGGATGATCGCCCGGTGGACGAAGTGCGACAGCGCCTTTTCCCAGGGCGCCAGCCGATCCGGCGTCTGCGGCAGCACGGCGCGTTTTTGCCAGCGCAGGAACAGATGAACCACCGCGAGCAGCCACACCAGCACGCCGAACTGCTTGTGGTTGTGATAGAAGAAGTTGAAGGTTTCCATAGGCGTATCTTCCGCCAGTCCTGTCATCGTCCAGCCCGACCAGATCAGCCCAAAGATCAGCACCGCACGGACCCAGTGAAGAAGTCGCAGCCCCAGCGGATATTTGACCCAGCGCTCCGCATTCACAAAATCCACCATCAAACCAGCCTTTCGCTCGGGAATATCCTGCGGGCGAGGTGCGCCTGCGCCCTCTCCGCGGTCCATGGGCGCGTTTGTAGATCATATAGCTATTGTAAACAATATGGTGTCTCGAGATTTTTTGTTGCAAATAGTCGACAATCAATCGACGCCGCTTCTCGTTCTTGCCCTCCGCTACCTAGCCGAACGCGAGGCGTCGTCGATGATGAAACGCCACCCGCCGTCGCCCTGCTTGCAAATCACCTCGATCCCGCCGCCGGTCAGCTCCTGCGCGGTCCCATCCGGGTTGGTGAGCTTGAGGTTCCAATGGTTGGTGGTCAGCGCCGTGTCGTGATAGACGATATGCCTGCGGTCATGGAGGTCGACCTTCGGCTTGAGGGCGAACAAGCCCTCGAAATCCGCGCGCACCCCGGCATGGCCGATCAGCTCCTTGCCGTCGGGATTGATATAGGTGACGTCGGGCAAATACAGGTCGGCCATCGCTTCGATGTCCCAGGCATTGAACCGGTCCTGCCATGCGTCATAGAATTTGTCGATGTCGGTAACCGGCGCTACGCCATCCCGCCCCGCGGCGAGCGCCCGGCCCGATCCGGTGACGACACCGGTGGTCAAAAGTCCCGCCGCCATGACGCGGAGAAAGCCCGACCGCGTCAGGCCATGCACAGCGTCGCCATTCGGCATAGCGGCGCCGCGCCCCGAATGCGCGTGACGCCAAGCCCTCCGGATGGATCCGATCATCGATATTCTCCTACCGCCAACGCATGATGGCACGCTGGCCAAGACCAGAACCTAGATCCTAGATATCGTCCACGCGGCGCTCCAGTACATCTTCGGCCGCCTTTTGTGCCGTTTCGGCCAGACGGGGTCACCAAATCACCGGTCGCGAAACGCACTGGACACGCTCTAAAAGTCGCCGGGTCCGGCCACGGGACGGAGGCGCGCGGCATCCTCGGGAAGAAGGTAGCCCTGCACGATCGCCTTTGCCTTGGCCGCATCGAATCTTTTCCGATACCCATCGTACGAGCCATAGAGTTTGCGAAGCCGGCTGGCCTTATAGGGGATTTTTGTGTCATAGATCAGGCCGCAGCCAGTTTCCTGCTCGGTGAGATAAGCGGCCGACGGTGCGAGGATCCAGGGGGGTCGGACCCCGCCGATCATATTGCCGGTAACGGGGTCGCGCTCGGCGCCCTTGCCGCGACGGACGACCCGTTGCGCCTTGGGCATCGGCCTGCCCTCGCGCACCCATTTGTCCATGCCGTCGAGCAAGGCGGCAATCACCATCTCGGCGGGCTCGTCATATAGCGTTTGGCAGCGCGGATCGATGCCCTTGCCGACATCGGCCGCCAGATATTCGCGATGCTGGGTACCGAGATCCGCCAGCCGCAGATGCGGCATCCCCGTCACCTCATAATAGCGCAGCTGCGGACGATCGGTATCGGTCGGCAACGCGATCGCCTCGATCGCGTCGTGCATCAGTTCGGACTGGCTATAAATGGTGACGAAGGGCGCATCGCCGGGCATCTTACGCGGCACGCGAACGACATCGCCGCCGACCTCTCCATAGGCCATCCTGCCCGTCATATAGGCGTCGATCAGCGGGCGGCCATCGGCCATCCGCCACGCCTGATGGCGCCCCTGATCGAGATAATCCATCCAGACCTGCGCGGTCACCGCCCAGCTGTTGACATAGACCCGATCGACTTTCATCCCCGCCATCGGCCCCTTGGGCGCGTTGGATTTCAGCAGCAGCGCAAGCTGTGCACCGATCGCCTGCGATTGCGGGACAAACGGATCGGGCGCGCCGCCGCGCGTGAATCGGGTCGGGTCATAATAAGCCCCCAAAGGCGCGTAGCGCGCATAGTCGAACCGCCGCATGAAATCGAAATTGACGATATCCAGATAGAGATTGGGCGCCGCCTGTCCCGCCTCCGATGCTTCGTCCGGTGGGAATTTCGGGTCTTTGGCAGGTTTGTTGATATTGAGCGTATAGCCGACATAGGCGTAGCCCCTGCGCAAAAGATAATCGCGCGTGAGGATCCAGCCCGCACCGCGTTCACCGAACCAGCTAAAGGGTTCGATCACGACCGTGCCGTTGAACTTGGCCGGGTCCTTCGGCTTCCGCACCAATATACGGGTGATATAGGGGGCGTCGAACAACGTTTCGCCGGAGGCGGTGATCGCCGGGCCAATCCCCGACAGATAATATTCCTCCTCGACATATCCGGCGGCGGCCAGATCGCTGAACTCGGTGCCGGGCCGCTCGGCCGATGACAGCGGCGGCTGATCGCTCGGCGGGATCGGAACCGCGGTCGGCATCGCTGGAACCTGCGCCTGCGCAAAGCCGACTAGCGAGATCGCGCCGAGCGCAGCCATCAGGGCGGCGGCCCATGACAAGGCCGCTTTTCGGCGCCCGTGCAGCGTGTTCGACTTGGCCTTTCGCGTCGCTGAAAAGCCGCTCCGCTGTCGTTTCTCTGCCCGAATCATAGCTTTTCCCTCCGCCATGCCGATCGCCCAGCAACGGCGTTCGCTTTTCACGGCATCGAACCTATTTGCATATATCGAACAATCAAGGTGTCTAGAGCATATTTGTTGCTTAAATGGCTTAGAAAAACCGATTGCTCAAGCGCCGCAGCCACGCCGCCGCGTCAGTTTGTCGGGGGCGGTTGCGGGCTGATGCGCAGCAATACGCTGTCGCTTTCGTCGGTCAACGCATAGAGCAATCCATCGGGGCCCTGGCGCACGTCCTTGAAGCGTTGGTGCAGATCTTCGAGCAAGGATTCCTGCCGCAGTTCCTGAAGCTTGTCGTTGAACACCACGCGGACCAGCGCGCCCGTGCCGTTGATCTCGCCGCGCCGGGCGCTGGCGATGAACAGATTGCCCTTCCAGCCCGGAATCCGGTCGCCGGTGTAAAAGGCGATGCCAGAGGGCGCAATGGCGGGCATCCAGACCATCAGTGGCGGTTCGGTGCCGGGGCCGACCGGCGTCGTCGGCAGCGGCGATCCGCCATATTCGACGCCGTAGCTATAGTTGGGCCAGCCATAATTACGCCCGGGCAGGATGCGATTGACTTCGTCGCCGCCCTGCGGTCCATGCTCGGACGCGATGACATTGCCCGAGGCCGCGTCAAAGGCGAGACCCAGCGGATCACGATGCCCGAAACTGTAGATTTCCGTTCGCGCGCCCTGGACCGTTGCAAAGGGATTGTCGCGCGGGATGGTACCATCGGACCTGATCCGCAATATCTTGCCATAGATATTGTCGGTGCGCTGGGACGACTCGATGTCGCCGATGCTCAGACCGCCGACCGAAAGGAAAATATCATTGCCCTTCCCGAACAGGATGCGTGACCCGCCAACACCGACCGCCGCTTCGCCGACCAGCAAATCCTCGGTATCGGTAAGTCGCAGATCCTTCAGTCTGGCCTGGGCCAAAACCATCGCGACGGTGAGGCGTTTGGCACCGGCATCATAGCCGACGGGGCGATTGTAGGTGTAGTAAATGAGCTGATTTTTCGCAAAATCCGGATGGAGCGCCACATCCTGGATGCCGAGCAAATCATCGGGGTGAAGATATTCGCTGCCGCTGAAATCGGGAGTCCCCGCGACCGGCATAGCGACAAGCGTCGGGTTGGCACCTGTTGCATTGCGAAGCAACCGCAACCGAACCCCGCGTTCGACGATCAAGGCATCGCCGTTCGGAAGAAAGGCAAAACTATACCCGTGAGCCAATTCGCGAACGAGAATGTCGACCCGGATATCATGCTGTTCGGCGCTGTTGTAATGATAAGGACCCGATCCGACGGGAACCGGTACAAGCCCGACTTGCTTCGGCTCTGCCCCGCCGGCGGATGCCGCGAGCACCGCGGCGAGCAACACGGCCAATGGCAGGCGCGCCGCATCGCGAACGTGCGAGGAGGAATATGTCATATCGCGAAACTTCATGCCAAACTCCGGTCTAACGCTATCCGCCGTGCATCCGCAGATGTTGCACCGCCGCCATGCTCGCTATTCGTGGTCGAATGCGCTCGAGCCGACGGCTGAACTGGCCGCGTCGCCCTCGCGCTGGCTTCACCGCCATGTTCCTTACTATTCCCGATCATGGCGAGTTGATTGCAGGAGCGGTCGCATTATTGGCATAAAGGGCCAAGGCAGCAAATGTTGGCCCGAAGATGTAGATGCCCGGGCGTTGGAAGAGCTACGGCCACCGTGCCGGGTTGGTCCCAAGCATACCATGGATTGATCTCCAGGAATGCGCTTCGACTGCGAATCCCGTGCCAAGGACGATAGATCGAAAAGTGACAGTCGGGCGCCGCGATGCTATCCGCCCCGCATGGCAAGGACGGCGGACAGGAAACAGCGCGACCTCCAGGTCCCCCGGGCCAATGTCGCGCATTACGGACTGACGCCCGAACAGCGGCGCGCGCTGCCGCCCTTTGCGGCGCTCAAGGCCTTCGAAGCTATCGGAACGTGCGGCGGAATCCGTCGCGAGGCGGGGTGCACTCATCTCAACCACATTCTCCGTCCGGTTTCCTCTTTTGCCTCGCTGACCCCGCAGTTGCCCACTCGCGCAACCGGCGCACTACCCCTCTAATCGGAGAGAAATCTAGCGCACTCGACGATGGGTGGCTTAATCGAAGATCGCCGCGACTTCTGCTGAACCGCTATGTGGTAAGCAGTATAAATACTCCCTATGCCCTTTTTAGCATAAGACGCAATTATGCGGAAAATAGCATATTGACATTTTATGCGATTTTTAGCATACTGGCCTGCGGAGAATTTATGGCCGAAGTTGCACGCTCACCGAGACAGATGGGAAACCTCATTCAACGGGAACGCCGCCGGAAGGGGTTAACCCAGACCGAGCTCGCAAATCTCTCGGGCCTCCGCCAGGAGCTGATATCCCGGATCGAAAGCGGTCATGATGGCACCAAGCTCTCATCGCTCTACGCTCTGTTCGCGGCGCTCGATCTCGACCTCATCGTCGACAGCCGCTCCAAGGAAAGCCGGACCGAAATCCAGGACATCTTCTGATGCCCCGTCACCGCACCCATCCTCCGCTGCAAGTGCTGATCAACAATCGCCGGGTCGGCCGACTGATAAAGCAACCCAGCGGCGCAATCAGCTTCCGCTACGATCGCAGCTGGCTGGAATGGCAACATGCATTCGCCATATCGCTGTCACTCCCGCTGCGCGAGACCGCCTATAGCGGCGCGCCCGTCACGGCGGTCTTCGAGAATCTCCTGCCCGACAATCCGGGCGTACGAACGAGGGTCGCTGAACGAACGGGAGCCGAAGGGGCCGATTATTACAGCCTGCTCGAACGGATCGGCCGCGACTGCGTGGGAGCGCTGCAATTTCTCCCAGACGGCACGGAGATCGACGCCCTCCCCGAGGTCGAGGGCGAGCCTATCGACGAAGGCGAGATCGAGGCGATGCTCGCCAGTCTCGCGAGCACGCCGCTCGGCATCGACCTCAACGGAGAATTTCGAATTTCGATTGCCGGCGCGCAGGAGAAGACTGCCCTGCTGTTCCACGACGGACGCTGGATGCGTCCGCTCGGCACGACGCCCACGACGCATATATTAAAGCCGCAGCTCGGCAACATACCCACCGCTTTCGGCACCATCGACATGCAGGACAGCGTCGATAACGAACATTACTGCCTGCGGCTCCTCGCCACATTCGGCTTGCCGGTCGCCACCACCCATATCGAAACTTTCGGGAAGCGCCGGGTGCTCGTGGTCGAACGCTTCGATCGCCAGTGGCGCGGGAACCGCATTTTGCGCCTGCCGCAAGAAGACTGCTGCCAAGCCCTGTCCATTCCTCCTGCGCGGAAATATCAGAGTACCGGCGGTCCGGGCGCCGTCGACATTCTTAAATTGCTCCGCGGTGCGGACGAACCGCTAGGCGACCAGGCTGCCTTCTTTAAGAGCCAACTGCTCTTCTGGCTGATCGGCGCGACCGACGGTCATGGCAAGAATTTCAGCATCTTCCTGCGCCCCGGAGGCCGCTTCGGGCTGACCCCTTTTTACGACGTGCTTTCGACGCAAGGCGCTTTCGACCTCAGGCAAATCCCCAACAACAAATTCAAGCTGGCGATGTCGGTCGGTAAGAGCCGCAAATATCGACTCTTGGAAATTGCGGGTCGACACTTCATCGAGACCGCTCACGAAGCCGGCCTCGGTGCGACTGCCCTAAAGGCCACATTGCAGCAGATACTGGAAGTCGGGCCCGGCGCGGCATCCGCGGCGCTGGCCGAAATGCCCGCCGACTTCCATCCGGCGATTCATGAAAGCGTCGCGAAGGCGATCAGCGCCCGGCTACCCCGCCTCGAAACCGCACTCGCCTCGCTTTAGACTTCCAGAGTCACCGAATTACCCGAGGGCGTCCTAAACGCCTGTTCGCAGCGCCGCTGCTGCCGCTTGCCCATTCGCGGACAATTTCGGGAACCCATCGCGGACGCCCTAAAGCCGCGACGCGCGGCGGCAGCCTGTCCGGCTCCTGCGACACCATGCGGCAAATCGTCCTTTCCGAATAACCGAGAAATAACGCCAGTTCCCGTTGCGTCCAAAGCTTGTCGTTTTGTAGGGCTTCGGGTTGTTCGGCCGTAGTGCGAGCAACGCGCATGTCGTCGGTCACGCTATGCGTCCAGACGCGCTGCCAGATCGGAAGCTTTGGGTTTGTAGTATATCTGGAGCATCTGGAGCGACCTGTGCCCTGTGATCGCGGCCAGTTCGAGAACATTCGATAACTTCGGCGCCATAGTTGTCGCAGCTTCTCGCCTACTATCGTGAAAGCGAATGTGATCCAGCCCCGCTTCGCGCTTTGCTTTCTGAAACAGCGCGCTGAAATACCCTGGCTTCACAGGAACGATCGCTACATCACGGGGCTTCTGTACAATGATGTTCAGCAAGGCGATCGCTGCCTTGGAAAGCGGAACATCACGCTCTTCGCCATTCTTTGTTTTTGCCAAGTGCGCGTAGCGCTCATCGAAGAAGATATTTGCCCAAGTAAGCGACAGGATTTCACCCCTTCGCATGGCGGTTTCGAGAGCAAAATAAAAGGCAAATGCCACCCATTGCTGAGGCGTCTGAGGTTCCGATTTACCGTCCCATCCCAGCTTCGAAATAATGCGCTCACGCTCATCCCGAGAAATGCGTTGCGAACGAGGTCGAGGCTTTTTCGGTTTGGTCACCATGGCGCAGGGATTGGAGATCAGGCCCATTCGACACTCGCGCATTGCGAATGAGAAAATAGCCGACAGCAGACAGAGCTCGCGATTGACCGTCGATGGAGACACCTTGCGCAGGCGCCTGTCTCTCCACTCGGCAATGTCGGCTCCCGAAATGGCGACGATAGGCTTTTTGAAGACGTCGTCATTGCGGATCATCGCTTCGATCCGGATCTGCTCCCACCTGACGCCCCGCTTGCGGGTCGAGACCTCGTTGGCATAGCGACGCAAGGCGACGGTGGCGGGTTCGCCTTCGACCGCCACTTGGAGTTCTTTGCTGACGCGGGAAGCATCGGCTCCCTTGATGATCTTGGCTTCGGCCTCTACTGCCCATGTCACAGCCTCTGTTCGGGTATCGAAGGTCGCTGAGATATATTGGCCGCGCCGCCTTATGGTGACGCGCCATGAATTTTTACGTTTGTGAATGCTCGCCATTGGAGCCTCCTTTCGTGGTGCGGGTGGAGCACCGACGACTAGGCACGATGGTACAAATGGCGCAAGAGCAGCTCAGAGCAAGCGAACTCAGATCAAAGAAAACGAGAAAAAATCAAGTTCTTACAAATATATATCTGGCGCATTTCAATAAAAATCAAATCTCGACCGCACCATCATCGCCAGATTATGGCATGATATCAATTTTTTGTGACGAATGGTGAGCTTGCAGCCCACCTGTCCGCACACCTTTATACGACACAGGCGGACTTAGCGATTTCGCTCGCGCACATCGCTCATTCAAATCCCAACACTTTTCGCTCCCGGAGTTCCGACCGCAACCACTGGTCGTTAGCCTTCGGGCAATTAAAGTCGCCCGAGGTGGATGACAGACACCCCAGCTCGAAGCGACGTGCGCAGAGCGCAGAGCCGCAATGGGCAGGATGCCGAAAAGACCTCTGATGGCCCACGGTGGCAACTTAGCCGTCTGAGGCCATCGCAGACGGCTACCCAGCCTAGCGATCATTCTGAACGCTTCGGCTAGCTTAACGCTATGTGACGGAACAATCGTTGCGAACGGCCGTTGTCGAAATATCGAAACTAAAGTTGGGGGTATTTTGCCCTCGCCGTCGGAGAGAGAGAATGAAAAAGCTTCTGACAATTTTCGCGATTAGCAGCTCGATGCTTCTTCTGTCGGCCTGCAATACGGTTGAAGGTGCCGGAAAAGACGTTGAATCTGCTGCAGATTGTGCCGATGGAGTTAAAGGCAACTGCTGATCAGCGCGTATAAATTGACGTGAACAGGCAATAGCGGGGTACGTTATTGCCTGTTAGCTGTTGCGCAGCTTCGGTTTCGGAATTGACGAAAGCCCCAGTGACGGCCGTATTTGATCGGCAGCCTCTCCATCATTGCTGCGTTCGTCCGGTAAACTTTGCCCTATTGCCAAAGCTTCGTTCTGTTACAGCCTGCAAGCAGCCGTTGAAGCCGCCCTGACAGTCTGCCTCTGACGGCGAACTGAAGGCCAAGCTTGCCCCCCTGAACGGGCCTAAAAAGAACACAGCTCCACGCGAATGCGGCCAAGAGGTTAGTCCGGACCGCGCGCGAGCGCGGCCCGGTGGAAAGCGTTCAATCCTTTGTGTTTTGAAGCTCGGCGAAGATACGCCGGGACCATGATCACGGTTCCGGGCCAGATGCTTTTCTTGGCGGGAAATTATTTCTCGACCATCGGCACGCGCATCTCAATCATCGCCCGGTTCTTGCGGCTGATGCCCCAGAGCATTCCCGGCTGGCTTTCGTCCCAGTCGATCGCCTGCCCCTCAGCCTCCATCGCCACGGTAGCGACATGGTCGAGTGTCGCACCCCCCTTCGGTAGCCGTGTGACGTAAAGTTCGGGCAGATCATGTCCCGATAGCCACAGATTGCCATCTGGGCCGAAGCCACCACCCGAAATGCTCATCGGCGAGATGCGTTCGAGGATCGTCGTGGGCAACGCCCAGCTTTCGGTGCGCCGCCATTCGGGATCGAACTTGACCAGCGTGGTATGTCGATGATCGCGCGGCGGTTCGCCACCCTTCGCGTCATAATTGGCGAACATCCCCCACCAGTGGTCGTCGTGCCAGTCGACCCAGGTCAGCGAGCCAGTCCCCTGCCCCAGCGACACCGTGCGCTTGTGCGCGAGCGTCACGGGGTCGAAGATTTCGACCGAACTGGCGTGCGGCACCGCGGGGAAGTTCGATGCCGCGCATACCAGCTCGCCTTTGATAAGCGCGCAGCTGTTGATGTGTGGATAACGGGCAGGATCGCCCTCCCACAATTTCAGGCGTTCGCCGGTCTTGCGGTCGTAACGCGCGATCATCCAGTTCGCGACGGCGTAGATGCCGACGGGGCCGGCCGCCACACCCTGCCGCGCTTCGGGGGCGGGAATGCGGCGGACGGTCTCGGCAGCCTCGCCCTGCGGAATCGCAGCGGCCGGGGTCGCGGCAGTCGAGGCGAGGAGGAGCAGCGCGCCGAGCATCAGAAGTTCGCCGCCACGCCGAACCAGAAGGTCCGACCATACTCGGCCGATTCCTGGAGATATGCCTGCCCGGGGCCGACGAGTTCGCGGCGTCCCTTGTTCGTGAGATTCTGACCCTCTGCATAAAGAGTGAAGTTCGGTGTCAGGCGGAAATTGATGTTGGCGTCGAGCGTGCCGCGATCTTTCCAATATTGGTCGGCGTTCGGGATCGTGTCGTTGATCGTTTCGAGGAAGCCGCCGATGTAATTATAGGACAGCCGCGCCTCGAACTTGTCCTTCTGATAATAGACGGACGCGTTCCAGACCGTATCGGGCTGAAGGAACAGGCCGGTCACGCGCGGACCGACGCTGGTCAGGAAAGTGAATTTCGTGTCGAGGAAGGTCGCGTTCGCGCTGACGCCGAGGCCGTCGAACGGATCGGGCAGAAAGGTCAGCGCCTGCTGGAGATTAAGCTCCAGGCCCTTGATCGTCGCGCTCTCGGCGTTACGCGGTTCGGACACGAGCACATCCTCGACCCCGCGACCGACGTCGATCCCCTCGACGCTGGACAGAGTGAAAATTTCGTTCCGGATCTTCTTGTGGAAGAGCGCTGCCGAGATGACGCCGTCCTTCGGATAGAATTCGAACGATAAGTCAAAGCCGCGGCTTTCGCGGGGCTTCAGTCCCGGATTGCCGCGGGACAGCGTCGGCTGGCTGCCATCAAAACTAAGCGTTTCGGTCGCGGCGATCGAGCCATAGTCGGGACGGCCGATCGTATTGGTGTACGCCCCGCGGATCACGAAACGGTCGGCGACGTCCCAGCGGATGTGGAAGCTGGGCAGCCAGTTATCATAGCTGCCCTCCGTCGTGATCTCAGTCAGCGTCGAGCCAACCGCACGGAAGGCGTTCGACGAAACCTCGGTGCGCTCATAGCGCAGTCCGCCGAGCAGCGTGACATTGCCGATGCGCGTGCTGCCCTGAAGATAGGCGGCATAGACATCTTCGCTGACGTCGTAATTGCCCGCGACCGAGGCGACCGTGGTCGTGAAGCTGCCCTTGTTCGCTTCATAGAAGGCGGGGAAAGCATTGGCGTCGACCCGGATCGGGATGGTAAATTGTCCGCGGATCGGTTTGGTCGGACCGCTGGCGACCACCTCGTCCAGCGTATAGGTAAACCCGCTGGCGGCGCGATAGTCGGTGCGCGGGTTGCTGTTTTCGCGGTCGGTCAGGCGGATGACGCCGCCCGTCTTGAGCTTAACCCCACCGTCGTCGCGGTCGTCGCCCCAGGTCAGGTTGAGGCGGAACTGGCCGCTCTTTTCGAGCGACTTCTGAAGGTCGCTGCGCTGCTGCTGGAGATAGAAGTTGGTCGGATCGACCGCCGCAGCGGCATTGGTCGGAGTGAACACCGGATAAAAGTCCGACGTATCGTAATGGAAGGCATAGCGTGCGCCATCCGCGTCACGGGTGCGGAATTCGATGCTTTCGTTGGGGACGCGGAGGCGCCCAAGCGAGAAGACGGCGTCGCCGTCGACCTTCAGCTTCTCGCCGGCATCCCAGTCGAATGCGGTGCGGCCGAGCGCGACGAGACGCTTAGTGATCGGCTGGTTGAGCTGGACGATGATACGTCCGCGCGCAAAATCGCCACTGGTCGGCGTCTGGTTCGCGACGTTGCCGATCTGCTCGATGCGATATTCGATGCGCTCCTCGTCATCCTCGGTGCGCGCGACGACGCCCGACAGCTCCCAGCGGAAGCGGTCCGAGGGACGCCATTCGAGCTTCACATTGCCGCCGGTGCGCTGTTTCGTATTATTGTACCAGAAGAGGCGATGCTGGGTGGGGACCTGGATACCATTACCGTTCGCCGCGCCTGAATTCACGGGCGCGCCAGCCGCCGTATATTCACGTACCGACGGACTCGCGACTTCGATCTGCGGAATGTCATAATCGAGCCGTTCCTGGCTCGCGCCGATCACCACGCCCCATTCGTCGTTCGCGCCAAAGGTCGTGCCGGCAGCGAAGGCGACGCGGTAGGACGGCTTGCTGTTTCGAACGTCGCCATTCTGTTCGTACACGCCATAGGAGGCGACGCCGTTGAAGAAGGCGCGCTTCGCGTCGAAGGCGCTGCGCGTCGCGATGTTAATGATGCCGCCAATGGCATTGGCGTCATTCTCTGGCGTCACCGTCTTGATCACCTCGATGCGCGCCGCCATCACCGAGGGAATTATGTCGAGTGGCACGGTGCGCCCCGTCGAGTCGACGCCCGATACCAACGCGCCGTCGACGGTCGTGCGGTTGTAGGTCGACTGCAGCCCGCGAAGCACCGGAAAGCGCGGCTCACCCTGATCTTCCTGCACCGACAGACCCGGGATGCGGCGCAGCGCGGCGGCGGTATTATGGTCCGGAAGCTTGCCGATATCGTCGGACGAAATCGCGTCCATCACGATGAAGGCATCGCGCTTTTCGGCAGTCGCCTCATATTGCGCGCGGCGCTGGCCGGTGACGACGATCGCGTCGCCATCGGCGCCCGCTTCGGCCTCGGGCAGCGGAGGCGGCGACGGCTCCGACTGCGCCAGCGACGGCGTGGCGAACAAGACGGCCGAACACAGCAAAGCGACCCGGAAATTCGGGAGAGACGGTTTCATTTTGGTGATTCCCCAGACGGTGTTGTTGTCGGGGCGGCAGATAAGAACGAGCGGGGTCAGCGAGGTGACGGAACCGTTGCAGCATGATGAAGGCAAGATATCATTTCAGTGACACCGCAAGCTGGCAGCGATACGTTCGACACGATCAACGCAACTGCAAGATCGACATTTATTTTGCCGGAAGCGGGATCGCGGTCTGATATTTCACGACCCGCAGAGCAAAGTGCGACGCGGCACCGGCTACGGCCTCGTTACGGAGCAGCGTCTGCATCAGGAACATCTCGTAGTCGGAGACGTCAGCCGCGACGACGCGGATCTGATAATCCCATTCGCCCGACATCGACAAACACTCCATGACGCGATCCTGATCGCGAATAAAATTCTCGAACAGCGCAGTGTGTTCGGCCGAATGGCTCTTGAGCCGAATGTTACAGAGAACGTTGACCCCTTGCCCAATTCGCGCGGCATCGACGAGCCAGACATTTTTCGCGAGTACGCCCGCCTCTTCGAGCAGTCGGATCCGCCGCCAGCAGGATGGCCCGGTGCTCCCAACTCGCTCTGCCAGTTCGGCGTTGCTGAGGCTGCCGTCGCGCTGCAGCGCTTCGATGATCTTGCGATCGAGGGCGTCAAGGTTGAACAATTTCTCTCCACATCGCCACAGTATGATAATATTTCTCGCACATTGCATGAAATGGCGAAAGTTTGAAAAGATTTATCGCATGCTTGCTGCGATATTTCGCGCATGACGACCGACCTTTCATCGCCGCCGTCCACGACCGCGTTCGATCCCTTCGCTCCACTGATCGAGCAGCCTGTCGACGCGCTGCTCGGACTGATCGCACTCCACCGCGCCGACCCACGGCGCGGCAAGATTGATCTGGGAGTCGGGGTATTCCGCGATGATTCCGGACGGACCCCGGTGATGCGCGCGGTGAAGATGGCCGAGATATTGCTGGCCGAAACGCAGGACAGCAAATCCTATCTCGGAGCCGAGGGCGACGCCGCCTATACCGAGGCGCTCGCCGCTATCGTGTTTGGCGCCCATCACGCGTCCAACCGACTGACGGGTGTTCAAACCCCCGGCGGCACAGGCGCACTCCGCCTTGGCGCAGAACTGCTTGCACGCGCCAATCGCGTCGCACGCGTCTGGATCGGCGCGCCGACCTGGCCGAACCACGGCCCGATCTTTGCCGAAGCGGGGCTGGAAGTGCGCAGCCACCGTTTCTTCGATCCGATGGACGCCATGATCGACTTTGCCGCGATGATCGACGACCTCGCCGGGGCCCGTGCAGGCGACGTGTTGTTGCTCCATGGCTGCTGCCACAATCCTACCGGCGCATCCTTCTCGCCCGGCCAGTGGCGCATTCTTGCCGATCTGTGCGCAGCCCGCGGCCTGATCCCTTTCATCGACCTTGCCTATCAGGGACTAGGCAGCGGCCTGACGGACGACGCCGCCGCGACCCGCATGATCTTCGAAGCGCTTCCGACTGTCCTCCTCGCCTATAGCTGCGACAAGAATTTCGGCCTCTATCGTGACCGCGTCGGGGCGCTGTGGGTGCAATCGGCTGGCCAAGCCACCGCCGGACTCGTCCGTTCCAACATGCTGACCCTCGCGCGCAGCCTCTGGTCGATGCCGCCCGATCATGGCGCCGCACTCGTGCGCATCATCCTCGAAAGCGACGCGCTCCGCACCGAATGGGAAGCCGAACTCGACACAATGCGCGCGCGGATCAACGGCCTCCGTCAGGCGCTCGCAGCCGCGGATTCGCGCCTATTACCGATCGCGGCGCAGCACGGCATGTTCGCGACGCTGCCTCTCTCCCCCACCGCGATCGCGGCGCTGCGCGAAGATCACGGCATCTATATGGCGCCGAACGGCCGTATCAACATTGCCGGACTACGGACCGATAACATCGCAGCCTTCGCGCACGCGCTTCTTCCTCATCTCGATGAGGCCAAGGATTTTCGATAATGCGCTGGCAGATCGACGAGACCCACGATCCCGACCGCACCAGTTGGGTCGCTTCCGCGAAAGGGCATCGCGACTTTCCGGTCCAGAACCTGCCATACGGCATTTTCGCGCCGGCCGGCGAAGACCCGCGCGCCGGCGTCGCGATCGGCGATGCCATATTGGACCTTCGTGCCTGCGCGGTCGCCGGCCTGCTCCCCGCGCCCGCAAGCGCTACATGCAGGAGCGACACGCTCAACTCGCTGATGGCAATTGCCCCCGCAGACCGCGTCGCGCTGCGCCGGCGACTAACCGCGGCGCTCTCCGATCCCGCCATGGAGAGTATAATCGCGCCGCTGCTTTACGACAGCGCGGTGTGCACCATGCACCTTCCCGCACGGATAGGCGACTACACTGACTTCTATGTCGGCATTCATCACGCGAACAACGTCGGGCGCCAGTTTCGCCCCGACAATCCGCTGCTCCCCAACTATAAATATGTGCCTATCGGTTATCATGGCCGTGCCTCGTCGGTGCGCGTGTCGGGCGAACCTGTCATTCGACCGCACGGTCAGCGCAAGCCGCCCGAAGACGATGCGCCGCTGTTCGAACCGACGCAGCGGCTCGACTACGAGCTCGAACTTGGCGTGTGGGTCGGCGAAGGCAACGCGCTGGGCGACCCGATAGCGATCGGCGATGCCGGGCGCCATATCGCCGGGTTGTCGCTGCTCAACGACTGGTCGGCGCGCGATCTTCAGGCGTGGGAGTATCAGCCGCTCGGCCCCTTCCTATCCAAGAATTTCCACTCAACCGTTTCGCCCTGGGTCGTGACAGCCGAGGCGCTCGCGCCGTTCCGCGTCGCCCAGCCGCCACGCTCCGAAGGCGATCCGCCGCCGCTGCCTTATCTGTGGGACGCGGCCGATCAGGCGCATGGCGCACTCGGTCTGACGCTCGAAGTTTTTATGCTCACCGCAGCCATGCGCGCGGCGGACGCGACACCCGTTCGCCTGAGCTGTGGCCCGGCGACTAACATGTACTGGACTCTCGCGCAGATCGTCGCGCATCACGCTTCGAACGGCTGCAACCTGAACCCCGGCGACCTGCTCGGCACCGGAACGATATCGGCACCCGACCGCGAGGGGTTCGGCAGCCTGCTCGAACTGACGACAGGCGGGTCAGAGCCCATACTGCTGGCGAGCGGCGAGCGACGCGGTTTCTTGGAAGATGGCGACGAGATCATCATGCGGGCCACCGCCGAAGCGGACGGCTTCGTGCCCATCGGCTTTGGCGAATGCCGCGCTGTCATTCTTCCCGCGCGCTAAGCGCCATACGGGGCTCAGGTCAAAAACGCATCCAACTCGGCAAGCAGTAGTTCGGGCGTTTCTTCCTGCGGACTGTGACCGCATGGCAGAGCGTGCCCGTGCACATCGCGCGCCTTCGAGCACCAGCTCTCCAGGACGTTGAAGAGCGTTCCCACGGTGCCATATTCGCCCCAAAGAAGGAGCAAGGGCGCCTCGATCCGCTTCTCACTGTCGGCCGCGTCATGATCCAGATCGATACTCGCCGCGGCCCGATAATCCTCGCAGATCGCATGACGCGTCGCGGGATTGCGGTAGCAGCGACGATATTCGGCCACGACGCGCGGGTCGAGCGAGCCATCGACCTTGATCTGGCCAGCAAGATGCCGGTCGAGGAAATGATCGGGGTCCGCCGCGATCATCCGTTCGGGCAAGTCGAATGGCTGGATCAGGAAGAACCACCAGAAATAGCGTGTCGCAAACTCACGGTTCGTTTGCGCATACATCGTCGCGGTCGGAGCAATATCGAGGAGGACAAGCCGCGCGACGCGATCCGGATGGTCGAGCGCCATGCGATGCGCGACGCGCGCGCCGCGGTCGTGCGCGACGACGTCGAAGCGATGAAAGCCGAGGGCTGCCATCGCCGCGACCTGATCGGCCGCCATCGCGCGCTTCGAATAGTTGAGATGGAGCGCATCGCCGGGCAATTTCTCGCTGTCGCCATAGCCGCGCAGGTCGGTCGCGACGACGGTGAAGCGCTTCGCCAGAGCCGGCGCAATCTTGAACCAGGTCAGATGCGTCTGCGGATGGCCGTGGAGCAGAAGCAGCGGCGGCCCCGATCCGCCGATCGCTGCGCGGATTCGCACGCCGTCGGCGTCGACATCTTCCCAACGAAAGCCGGGCATCAGATCGGGATAGTCCGGGTGTGCGCTCATCACTCCTGCCCTGCTATAAGCCAGGGCTTGCGCGCGAGATAGGCCTTCTCGAACGCGCGGATGCTCTCGGCATGCGTCATCGTTTCGCCGATCCGGTCGAGCCCCAGCATCAGCGCGCGCCGCACTGCGGGATCAATATCGAAGTCGGCCGCGTGACCGTTAACCTCGATCCGCTGCGCCTCTAGGTCGATCGCCATCTGCCCTGCTCCGTCTTCGAGCACCGCGGCAAGCGCCGCGACCTCCTCAACCGGCAGCGACAGCAGCAACAAGCCATTGTTTGCCGCATTGTCGGCAAAGATCGCGCCATATGACGACCCGATAATCCCCCGGATCCCATATTGCAGCATGCCCCACACGGCATGTTCGCGCGACGAACCGCAGCCGAAATTGGGACCCACGAGCAGAAAGCGCGTGCCCGCCATATCGGGGCGATTGAGGATGAAGTCACCCCGCGCCGTACCCGCCTCGTCGAAGCGGAGATCGTGGAACAGCCCGATCGACAGCCCCGACCGGTCGATGCCCTTGAGATAGGCCTTCGGCATGATCACGTCGGTATCGATATTTGCACCCGGCATCGCCGCGACCGGCCCCGTGACGCGTAGGAAACGCTCCATCACAATGCTCCCGCCGCGGCAAGCGACCGCACGTCGACAAGCTTGCCGGTCACCGCTGCTGCTGCCACCATCGCGGGGCTCATCAGGTGCGTCCGCCCGCCGATGCCCTGCCGCCCTTCGAAATTGCGGTTGGTACTCGACGCGCAGCGCTCGCCGGGTGCAAGGCTGTCGTCGTTCATCGCGAGGCACAGCGAGCAACCCGAGCGCCGCCATTCGAACCCCGCGTCGATAAAGATGCGATCAATCCCCTCGGCCTCGGCGGCGCGGCGCACATTGCTGCTTCCCGGCGAGATCATCGCGCGGACACCGGGGGCGACCTTGCGCCCCTTCAGGATTTCGGCTGCATCGCGCAGGTCCGATAAGCGCGCATTCGTGCATGATCCGATGAAGGCTCGGTCGATTGCAATATCCTGCAACGGCGTGTTCGGCGCGAGCCCCATATAGGCGAGAGCACGGACGGCATCGGCGCGGCGCGCGGCGGGGATGTCCTCCGGATCCGGCACACTTTGCGTGATTGCGAGCGACTGGTCGGGGCTGGTGCCCCAGCTCACCATCGGCGGCACCTCGCCCGCATCGAGCGCGATCTCCTTGTCGAACCGGGCACCGGAATCGCTACGCAGCGAGGACCATTCGGTACGCGCCTGTGCCAGCAATTCCGCTGAAGGCGCGCGCGGACAGCCCGCGATATAATCGATCACCTTGTCGTCGGGCGCCATCAGTGCCACGCGGGCACCGCATTCGACCGCCATGTTGCAGATCGTCATGCGCGCCTCGACCCCCAGCGCTTCGATCGCCGTACCGGCGAACTCGACCGCATGGCCCGCCGCGCCGTCGGCGCCGATCCGGCGGATCACCTCCATGATCAAATCCTTCGCCGTGACCCCCGGCGCCAACCGGCCATCGACCGCCACCCGCATCGTCTTCAGTCGGCGATAGACAAGCGTCTGGGTCGCGAGCAGATGCTCGATATCCGACGTGCCGATCCCGAATCCCACGACGCCGAATGCGCCATAGGTCGTCGAATGACTGTCCCCTGCGGCGATCACCATGCCGGGAAGCACCATTCCGAGTTCGGGCATCACGACATGTTCGATACCTTGTCTCGGATCGAAAAGATCGAAGATTTCGATCCCGAAATCGCGGCCATTTTCGCTCAGATATTCGATCTGCCGCCGCGCGCCGTCGTCAAGCGCGCCGGCGCCCGGGTCGGGATTCGTCGAATTGACATGATCGACAACGCCGAGCGATGCGGCGGGCCGCCAGGGCGTCCGCCCGGCTGCGCGAAGGCCGCTGAACGCTTGGGGGCTTGTGTATTCGTTGAGCACCGTTCTATCGATATAGAGCAATAATCGTTCGCCAGCCTCGCTAGATTCGTCGAAAGATAATATGCGATGTTCGTCGACGATCTTGTCATAGAGCGTTTTTGGCGACGACATTCTTCTACCCTTCCTGCGGTTTCGCGGGCTGGGATTACCGTCAGCGGTTCGGACGAAGCCAATGCCGGGACAGTATCAATTGATGCGACGAGTGGATTCAAATGGATATCATGTGGCTCGAGGACTTCATCAAGCTCGCGGATGAAGGCAATTTTTCCCGCGCAGCCGAAGCGCGCAACCTGACCCAGCCGGCGTTCAGCCGTCGTATCCGGGCGCTCGAGGATTGGGTTGGCGCGACGCTGGTCGATCGCGACACGCACCGGATCGCGCTGACCGAAGCAGGCCAAGCGTTCCGCGTCCTCGCTGAAGAGATCATGCGGCGCCTGACACTGGGCCGCGATCATGTCCGTGAAATCGGCGGCACGCTGAGCAATGAAATCCGCTTCGCCTCAACACACGCACTGTCGACGACCTTTTTCCCCGCTTGGCTCCGCAGCCTGCACGATGGCCAGGAGGCTGGGACGATCACGCTGATCGCGGACAATATGGCCGCGTGCGAACGCTTCATGCTCGAGGGCAAAGCCGATTTCCTGCTATGCCATCATCATACGGCAGCGCAGCACCGGCTCGACCCTGCAGGCTTTACCTCGCTAGCGCTGGGCGAGGATATATTGATGCCAGTGACCGCCCCGCTTGGCGACGGAGCGCCCACCCACGCCCTGCCGGGCAGCGGCGACCAGCCGCTCCCCTATCTGGAGTTCGAAGAAAAGTCGGGCATGGGCCGGATCCTGCAAGCCGCGCAGGTGATTTCGGCGGGATCGGCCGCGCTCCGCACCGTCTTCCGCTCGCATATGGCGACCGCACTGCTGTCGATGGCGCGCGACGGACGCGGCGTTTGCTGGGCACCGCTCAGCATCGCCGCCGCCGATCTTGAAAGCGGCCGCCTTGTCGCCGCGGGCGATGCACGTTGGCATGTTCCGATCGAGATCCGCATTTACAAACCGATCGCGCGGCGGAGTCCTAGTGTCGAGGCCTTCTGGACGATGCTGAAAAACCGGTTGAAGGCGCAAACGGCATAGTCGATCGATCGGGTGACCAAGGCATGCCGCGCAATTATGCTGCGCAGATGCCGCCCGCGCCGTACGAATGATTCTATGTCGAACCGGCATTGGGAACGATGTCCGCATGTCCATAGACAGGCTGGGCCCTTGCACTAACCGACGAACGGACGGCTTTGGCAGGGTTCAGGGCGGAGAAAAAATATGATCCAGGGACCGGCAACTGCAGCCGCACGCGGCAAATTCAGAATTTCCACATCGCTATTCGCGATCGCACTTTGTGCGGGCCTTGCGGGCACCGCGAACGCGCAGGACACCGCCTCACCGGCCGACGAGCAAGCAATAGACGGGAGTAGCGACATTGTCGTGACAGGGTCGCGCATCGGCCGCCCCGTCCTCGATCTTCCGACCCCGGTCGGCGTCGTCAGTTCGGAAACACTCGACAACAACAATGCGCAGTTCGACATTGGCCGCGCGCTCGCCCAGCAGCCCGCCATCGGCTTTTCGGGCAGCATGCAGCAGAGCCAGCAAAGCGGCGCCTCGGGCTCGCGCGGCGAGAATAGCGGCGGCCTCGCGGTCGTCGATCTTCGCAACCTCGGGTCGAACCGCACGCTCACCCTCGTGAACGGCAAACGCCGTGTCGCGGGTGCCACCGACAGCGCGGCGCTCGACCTCAATTCGATCAACCCCAATTTGATCGAGCGGATCGAGATCATCACGGGCGGCGCCTCGGCCATCTATGGCTCTGACGCTGTCTCGGGCGTTGTAAACATCATCACCAAAGACGATTTCGACGGTGTTCGCCTGTCCTTCAACGGGTCGCAGCCGGCCCGCGGGTCGGAAGGTTTCACTTATGGCGGCAGCATTGTGGCGGGCAAGAATTTCGCCGAGGGCCGCGGCAACCTCACTTTGGCAGCCGATTATACGAAAGTGAAGGAGATCACCCCGCGGCAGGCCGACATGCGAAACAATGTCGCGATGATCAACCCGACCGACACCGGTCCGAACGACGGCATTCCGGACTATATCATCGTGCCCGGCGGCGAAGCCTTCCAATATTCGGGGTACGGGGCCGTAGGGCTACGCGGCGACACCGGCGGCCTCGGTGCGTTCGTCTTCAATGACGACGGCACGCCGCGTCCCGCACCGACACCGCTCTTCACCGATGGCAGCCTGTTCGGGAAGTTCGACAATTGCGGCCCGGCCTGTTTCCGCTTCGACGATTCGATTTCGATCGTTCCCGATATCGAGCGCTACAACCTCAACCTCAGCACGCATTTCGACTTCAGCGACAATGTGCGGGCCTATTTCGGCGCCGACTATAACAATACGTCAAGCTATGGACGGGGGCAGCCCGTGCTCCGTGCCGCACAGCCGATCAACATCGCGCAGAATGCGTTCTTGAACGAGACCTTCCGCCAGCAGTTGCTCGCGGCCGGTGCAACGACGCTGTCACTCGATCGCCTCTACACCGACGTCGGATTGCGCTATAGCCAGGTCGATCGCAACAGCCTGTCCTTCGTCGGCGGCCTCAAAGGCGAGTTCGAAACCGGCTTCTCCGATCTCCGCTACGATATCTATGGCACCTATGGCCGTACCAAGGCGAAGTTCACCGGTTACAATCGCATGCTGCTGCCCAACCTGCGCGCCGCGCTCGACGCCGTGGTCGATCCCGGTTCGGGGCAGATACGCTGCCGCATGGATGTGCCCGCGCTGCAGCCGGCCGGTTATGTCCGGCCCGCTATCGTCGGCAGCGGTCCCTGCGTGCCGTTCAATCCCTTCGGCTCGACCGCCAGCACGCAGGAAGCGCGCGACTTCGTCAGCACAACAACGGTATCGCGCGCCTTCGTGCGGCAAACCACCGCCGGCTTTTCACTCTCCGGCGATTCGAGCAAGTTCCTGACCATGCCGGGCGGCGGATCCATCGGCATCGCGCTCGGCGCCGAATATCGCAAGGAACGCAACGGCCGCACCACCGATCCACTGATCAAGGCGGGCGTGACCAATCAAGCATCGTCGCAGGATTATTCGGGCGGCTATCATGTCACCGAATTCTTCGGCGAATTGAGCGTGCCCATTTTGACCGGCATGCCCTTTGCCGAGTTGCTGTCAGTCGAGGGCGCGGTACGCCACGCCGACTATAGTCACGCCGGCAAAGCGACGTCGTGGAAGGCCGGCGCGATCTGGGAACCGGTCGACGGGTTCCGCCTCCGCGCGACGCTCAGCCGCGCCATTCGCGCCCCGAATATCTTTGAAGCCTTCCGTCCGAGCGAGGGCCAGACGACCAACGTCAACGACCCCTGTTCGCAAAACAATCTCGGCCAGAATCCCAATCGTGCCGCCAACTGCGCCGCATTGGGCCGGCCGGCGGGCTTCGTTCCGGTCAGTGGAGGGATCGGGGTCCCGTTCATTGTGTCGGGCAACCAGGATCTTCGTCCCGAAGTTTCGGACAGCTGGACTGCAGGCTTCGTCCTGACGCCGAATTTCCTGCCGGGCCTCCAGATTTCGGCCGACTGGTTCGACATCAAGATCGAGGATGCGATCAGCTTCCTCAGCCCGCAAGCGATCGCTGAAAATTGCGTCGACCGCGCGGGTGGCCCCGACCCGGACCTGTGTGCGCTAATCACCCGCGACACGACCCCGGGAGCGAACTTCTTCAGCATCATTGGCGGTCGAAGCACCTATGTGAACACGTCGAAGCTGCAAACCTCGGGGCTTGATACGCAGCTGTTTTATGCCCGCCCGCTCGGCGCCGGCCGACTCTCGGCCAACCTTGCCTTCACCTATCTGCACCGTCTCCGCACCTTCACCTTCCAGGCGCGGCCGGACCTCTACACGGTGCTCGAGGGCTTCTACGGCTATCCCAAATACAAGGGTGTCGTCGGACTGACCTACAGCAACGGTCCGCTGACGCTCGGCTGGCAGGGACGCTATCAGTCGAGCCAAGCGCTGACCGACATTTCGCCCGGGATCAGCCGCGAACTCCTGTCGCCCGACCGCACGGGGTCGCGATTTTATAACGACATCTCAGCGTCTTACACGCTGACGATGAACGAAAGGCAGGAAGCCAAATTCTCATTCGGCGTCACGAATCTCTTCAACAAAAAGCTGCCGGTGATGGAATCGGTTCAGGTCATCGATCCGTCGGGGGGCGGTTTCGACCAATTCGGTCCGGTCATCCGCGCCGGGCTCGAAGTGAACTTCTGACCCTGACCAGGCAGATGAGACCCGCGTGACATTCGCGCGCGCGGGCCTCATGTCGTTTCCAAAGGAGAATCCACCGTGGCCGGTCAGGAAGGTGCGATCATGAGTGCCGAAATCGCACGCCCCGCGCGTCAGAGAGGTTTCCTTGGCGTCGTCGAGCGGGTCGGCAATATGCTGCCCGACCCCACGATCATCTTCCTCTACCTGATCGTCATATTGATGATCGTGTCGGCGATCGGCGCGGGGCTCGGATGGAGTGCCTCGCTACCCTATTCGGGCAATGAGGCGCCCGCCGGTGCCGAACTCGCCGGGGGCGTCCTGACCTATCGCGCATCCAGCCTGTTCTCGGCCGAGAATATCGCGCGGCTGTTTACCGAAATGCCGCGCACCTATGCCAGCTTCACCCCGCTCGGCATCATTCTTACGATCATGATGGGCGCCGCGGTGGCTGAGCGATCAGGGCTGTTCTTCGCACTGATCCGCAGGTCGCTCCGCAGCACCCCGCGCCGCTACATGACGCCGATCATCGCCGTCGTGGGCATGGTGTCGCACCATGCCGCCGACGCCGCCTATGTCGTGCTGATCCCAATGGCAGCAGTCCTCTTCGCATCGGTCGGGCGTCACCCGCTTGCGGGAATTGCCGCCGCGCTCGCCGCCGTATCAGGAGGCTATGCCGGCAATATCATGCCGGGCCAACTTGATGTCCTGCTGTTCGGCTTCACGCAGGAAGCCGCGCGCATCGTCGAGCCCGGCTGGACGATGAATCCGCTCGGCAACTGGTATTTCATCCTTGGCATCGTCGTCTTTTTTACCCCGATCATCTGGTTCATCACCGACAAGGTGGTCGAACCGCGCCTCGGAACATGGAACGAGGACGTTGACGAAGAGCTTCGTGCCGATCTGGAAAAGGGCGACCTCAGCGACGACGAGCGGCGGGGCCTTCGCCGCGCCGGCATCGCCGCGCTGCTGGTCACCGCGCTGTTCGCGGCGCTTTGCCTATGGCCCGGCTACACGCCCTTCATCGATCAGGGCGCCGAGGGCCCGATCCGCTTGCAACCGCTCTACGCCTCGATGATCGCGGCGCTATTTCTGATGTTCCTGCTGACCGGCGTCGTCTTCGGGCGCGCGGTTGGGACGGTGAAAAACTCCAACGACGTGATCGCGATGATGCGCGAGGGTGTGAAGACGATCGCGCCCTATCTCGTGTTCGTCTTTTTTGCTGCCCATTTCGTAGCGATGTTCAACTGGTCGGGCATCGGTCCGATCATCGCGATCGGTGGCGCCGAAAAATTACAGGGCATGAACCTTCCCCCGGCGCTGCTGCTCGTCTGCGTCCTGCTGCTATCCTCGATGATGGATTTGTTCATCGGATCGTCCACAGCGAAATGGAGCGTCCTGTCCTCAGTCGTCGTACCGATGTTCATGCTGCTGGGCATCAGCCCCGAAATGACGACCGCCGCCTATCGCATGGGCGACAGCTATACCAACATCATGACCCCGCTGATGAGCTATTTCCCGCTCGTCCTGGTCTTTTGCCAGCGGTGGGACAAGTCGATGGGAGTCGGATCGCTGCTCGCACTGATGCTTCCCTATGCGCTTTGCTTCATGGCTACGGGGATCATGATGGTGGTCGCGTGGGTCGTTCTCGATCTTCCGCTCGGCCCGCACGCTCAGGTCTTCTATCAGGTCGCGGCGCACGCGGTGCCCTGAGGGAGATCATGATGGAACTCACTGCGGGACATGCAACCATGTCCGATAAGCATTGGGGTCGGCAGCGCCCCGCCCTTAGCCTGACTTTGCCGCTGCGCCAGGAGGTGCGTCCCCATGTCCGTTGACCTGACATCACTCGAAGCCGACATGACCGCCTGGCGCCGGCATATCCACCGGCACCCCGAACTCGGCTTTCACGAACTGGGCACGGGCCGCTTCATCCTCGATCTGCTTGCCGAATTCGGGGTCGACGAGGTCCACACCGGGATCGGCGGCACCGGCATCGTCGCGACGATCCGCGCTGGCCGGTCGGACCGCGCAATCGGTATCCGCGCCGACATCGACGCACTGCCGATGACTGAGCTGACCGAATCCGATCATAAATCCTGCACGCCCGGCGTCATGCATGCCTGCGGCCACGACGGGCACACGACGATGCTGCTCGGCGCCGCGAAACATCTTGCCGCGACGCGCAATTTCGACGGCGCGGTCCACCTGATCTTCCAGCCCGCCGAGGAATCGCTCGGCTATCAAGGCCCCGGCGGCGATCCCGACGGCGGCGCCAGCGCGATGATCCGCGACGGATTGTTCGATCGTTTCCCGATGGAGATTATCTTCGGCATCCACAATCGTCCCGGTATCGCCGCCGGCAAGCTCGCAGGGCGCGCGGGCGCACTCTATGCGGCTGCCGACAAGTTCGAGATCGTCGTGTCGGGCAAGGGCGGCCACGCGGCGCGGCCGCACCTCACCGTCGACCCCGTGCTGGTCGCGGCGCAGATCATCGTCGCAGTGCAGAGCATCGTTGCGCGCAGCACCGACCCGATGGACGCGGCGGTCGTGTCGATCTGCAAGGTCGAGGCGGGAACCGCCTTCAACATCATCGCCGACGAGGCGCGCATGGGCGGCACCGTCCGCACGCTGTCACGGGCGAGCCAAGACGCGACTGAACGACGGCTGCGCGAGATCGTGACCGGCGTCGCCGCTTCCTTCGGCGCAACTGCCGAATTGCATTATGAGCGCGGCTACCCCGCCCTGCACAACCCCGCAGATCTCTACGCCCGCGTCCGCGACATTGCGATCGGGGTCGTCGGCGCCGACCGCTTCGTCGACCTCGAAGTGCCCGGTATGGGAGGCGAAGATTTCGCCCGCTATCTCGACGTCGTTCCCGGCTGCTTCCTGCTGCTCGGCAATGGCGATGAGGGGCCAGGGTCGGTGATGCTCCACAATTCACACTATGCCTATGACGACAGCATTTCGCCCACGGGCGCGGCGCTGTGGGTCGCATTGGCCGAGGCATTCCTGCCGAAATAGACTGTCCGGGGAGACGTTTCTGATGCGCCGTTCGACTGCCGCCTTGCTCTGGAGTTCCGCCGCATTGCTGGGCACGGCCTCGCCCGCCGCGCTGGCACAGGGGAGCGCAACAGAAAAGGTCACCATCTATCGCGACAGCTTCGGTGTCCCCCATGTCGAAGGTGAAACCTCGGACGCGGTGATGTTCGGTGCGGGTTATGCGATCGCGCACGACCGCCTCGCCGCGATGGAACTGGCGCGGCACAACACACAGGGCCGCCGCGCCGAACTGGTGGGCGCCTCAGCGCTCGACACCGACAAGGTCATGCGCGGTCGCAAGCTGTCCGATACCGAATTGATGACGCGTTATCGCGCGCTCGCGCCCGAGCATCAGAAGATGATCCGCGGCATGGTCGACGGTATCAACAAGCGTGTCGACGAGGTGAACGCCGACCCCGAAAATCTCACGCCGCTCGAATTCATCCGCTGGGGGATCAAACCGACCCGCTGGACGCTCACCGAATATCTGGCGCTGATCACCGCCGCGCCGCTGGGCCGCGACACCTACGAGATTCGAAATCTCGAATTTCTGAAGGCGATGACCGACCGCTATGGCGCGGACAAGGCTTGGCAAATCTTCAACGATGTCGTGCCGATCTCCGACCCCGATTCCCCGACGACGATTCCGGCGGGTGACGACCGCGCGCCTGCGCGTCCAGTGCCCACGCCGGTCCAGTCCTCCGCCCAGCTACCCAAAAGCCGCGACGTCGCCTCCGCCGCCGAGCAGACCGCACCGCCGCTCCCGGTCAAGGGCGCGAGCCGCTGTCTGGTAATCGGCCCTGAAAAATCCGCTAGCGGCAATGTCCTGATGTTGGAGGCCACCGCCGACGGCCCCGAAATCCACCTGCAGGGAGGCGGCTTCGACAATGCAGGCTTCGGCTCGACTGGATGGGGCGTACCGACGATGGGGCGCGGTGCACAGCACGGCTGGCTGCTCGTGTCGGGAAGCAGCGAGGCCGGCACAACCTTCGCAGAAAAGCTGAACCCCAAAAACCGCTACGAATATTGGTACAAGGGCGCGTGGAAGAAGATGGTGCATCGCACCGAGACCTTCCGGATAAAGGACGGTGCGCCCGTCACCCACGATGTCGCGTGGACGATCCACGGGCCAGTGATCGCCTGGGATATCGACAATGGCACCGCCTATTCGCAGCAGATGGGCGTGCATGGCCGCGAACTCGACACATGGATCGCCTTTGCCGAGATGGGCCGCGCAAAGAGCCTCACCGAATTCAAGGAAAAGGGCGTCGACCGCCTGGGCTGGAATCTCGGCGCCTGCTATGGCGGCGAGGATGGCACGATCGCCTATTTCGAAGCGGGCGCGCTGCCGAAAAAGGCCGCCGGCGTCGACCCGCGCCTGCCCACCCCGGGCACGGGTGAATATGACTGGACCGGTTTTCTGACCCCCGCCGAAAAGCCCCAGATGATCAATCCGCGGCAGCAATATTTCATGTCTTGGAACAGCAAGGCGACGGGTTGGTCACAGGAAGGCGACAACGCCCGCATCGGTGCGACCTTCCGCACATGGCTCGGTGACCGGCTCGCGAAGAACGGCCAGTCGCTGACCCTTCTCGACATGCGCGAATTCAACGGCAAGATCTTCAACGCGCTTGGCGCGGTCGATCGCAATCAGGCCGCGCCCGACTTTTTTGCGCCGTATATCCGTAAAGCGATCGAGACGAGCGACGATCCCGAAGTCAAGCGTGCGGGCGAATATATGCTGAGCTTCGATGGCCTGTATCGCGACAGCGACAGCGACCAGCGCTACGACAATCCCGGCCTTACCCTTTATCGCACCTGGCTGCAGGTCGCGCCGCGGATGATCTTCGGCGACGATATGGGCGACTGGTGGCACAAGATCGATGCCGACCGTTATCTGACCTACCAGTCGAGCCTGCTGCTCCGCGCCTTTCAGGGCGATGCCGCAGGGGCGCCATTGGCGATCGACTATTTCGCCGGCCGCGACCGGACCGCGGCGATGATCGACACGATCAAGGCGACGCTGGCTGAGGTTAAGGCACGTTTCCCCGGCAAGGATATGGCCGAATGGAAGCAGCCGATCTTCTGGAAATATTTCGACGCCTCGCTCGAAACACCTGACCGCCCTCAAATGGCCGAGGATTATCCGGAGCATCGCCTGTCGGCGGTCCTCCGCCTTGGCCCGACGATGGCGCCGCACAATGGCGGCGAAAGCTGGGTCGGGCTGATGGAGATCGCCCGCGACCGGCGTGCGCTCTATTCGGTGGTCGATGCAGGCGGGCAGAATCTGTTCGTTGATCCCAAGAGCAACGGCAATCCGAACCTCGCCGACCAGACAATGATGCACGAGACCAATGAGCTCAAAAAAATCGACCTCGCGCCCGAACAATTTCGCAAGAATTCGGTATCGAGCATGACGATCGAGTATCGGCCGACAGGCCGCTAGAAGGGCGGCGAACCGGCATGGCACCGATCGGCGAAACCGCAAGCACGGATCCGGTTTCCCCCGACACGATCGGCAGCTACTGGCTCGCGACCTGCCACGACGATCTGACCCCGCGCGCTCCGCTCGCCGGTGATGAGACCGTCGATGTCGCGATATTGGGCGGCGGATTTTCGGGGCTGTGGACCGCATGGTTCCTGCTGCAGGCCGACCCGACGCTTTCGATCGCAATCGTCGAACGGCAGTTCTGCGGCTTCGGCGCGTCGGGACGCAACGGCGGCTGGTGCTCGCCGCGCCTTCCGATCAACCCCGCAGCCCTCACCCGTCGCTTCGGCGCCGAGACCGCGCGCACTATGCTGCTGGCGCAGCAGGCGATGGTCGACGAGGTCGGCCGCATCTGCGAGCAGGAAGACATCGACGCGCATTTCAATCCTGTTGGCGTCATCACCCTCGCCCGCAGCGCAAAGCAAATGCCCCCTCTCCAGAGATCGTACGACGCCTATGCAGCGCTTGGCATGACCGATGTCTGCGAACTGCTCGACGCCGACAGGGCGCATGAGGCGGTCCACGCAACCGGGGTTCATGGTGCACTCCGCCTCCGTGTCGGCGGCACGATCCACCCCGGCCGACTGGTGCGCGGGCTCGCGCGGGCGCTCGAAGGGCGCGGCGTGCGCATCTACGAGGGGACCGAAGTGCTGCAGACCAGCGCGGGAATACAACCGGCGCTGATCACCACCGGCGGCACGATCCGCGCACGGCGCGCGGTCCTGCTTGCCGGCGAGGCGTTTCTGACCGGCCTACCCGACTATCGCCGCCGTCTGATTCCGATGGCCTCGACGATCATGCTGACCGCACCGCTGACGGCGGACCAATGGGATCAGGTCGGATGGGCCGGCGGCGAGTGCCTCAGCTCCTATGTCAACACGACCAATTATCTGACGCGCACCGCCGACGGGCGTATCCTTTTCGGCAGCCGCGGCGCGCCCTATCGCTACGGCTCCGACATGAGCGAGGTCGCGCTTAGCGAAAATGCCAATTTCGGCTGGATTCGCGACAGGCTGCTCGAATGGTGGCCGTCGCTTGAGGGTGTCGAGTTCACACACCAATGGGCGGGCTATCTCGGCGTTCCGCGCGACTGGCTGCCGACGGTGCATTTCGACGGCAATCGCCGGATCGGTCACGCCTATGGCTATACCGGGCACGGCGTCATTACGAGCGCGATCTCGGCCCGCGCGCTCGCCGCGCTGGTCACCGGCGCTGCGCACGATCCACACGCGCCCTATCTGCGTCAGCAGGCACCGAACTGGGAGGTCGAACCGCTGCGCTGGGCGGGCATCCGCTATGTCCAGAATGCCTTCCTGCGGATGGACCTTGCCGAGACCGCCGGAAAGGCGCCGCCATTCGACGCTCCACTCGCGACCTTTTTGGGCGAGCCTTAGGCGGGGACTATTTCCCCGCCGTGACCCCGCCACCGGTCGCCTTGAACGCCTGCTCCAATCCCGGGACGAACGCCGCCCCTGCCTTCAGCTCGACCCGCGACCCGGCAAGGTCGTCACCATAAGGCTCGGCCGGCCCGCCGAGACATTTCGACAGGAAATGCTCGGCGATCGCGGCGAAGGAGATGTTGGTCTCATCCTTCGCATAGACATGGCCTTCGTCGGGGTAGAAGGCATAGGTCACGGGTTTGCCGCGCGCCTTCATCGCATCGACGATTTCCTGTGACTGGTCGGGGAAGATGCGCGGATCATTCGCGCCGTTCGTGACAAGCAGCGGCTTGGTGATCGCATCGACCCGCGCGATCGGCGAGCGCCGCATCAGGTCGTCGGCGCCTTCCTTCGTCGTCGGATCGCCGACCCGGTTGACGAATTGCGGACGCTGCCAGGCCCACCAATCGGGCATCAAGGCGACCTGCTTTACCAGATTGCTCGGACCCGCAAGATCGACACCGCACTGGAATGTGTCGGGGGTAAAGCTCAGCGAAACAAGCGTCGAATAGCCCCCGTAAGAGAGCCCCATTACCGCGACGCGATCCTTTGCCGTCACGCCCTTGTCGATCGCCCACTGCACCCCGTCGAGCAGGTCGTCGTGCATCGTTTCGGACCATTTCCGGTCGCCCTTCGACATGAAATCGCTGCCGAAGCCGCCCGATGCACGGAAGTTGACCGACAGCACCGCATAGCCGCGGTCGGCCAGCCAGGCGTGCTGCGCGTCAAAGGCCAGATCGTCGCGCAACCAGGGCCCGCCATGGACGAGCAGGACGAGCGGAACCGGGGTCGCCGGCATGCCGTTCGCCCCCAATTTCGTACCGGTTGGCAGCGTCAGATAGCTCGGCAGGCTAAGGCCGTCGCGCGACGCGATGGTGACCGGCAAGCGGCGCGCCAACGTTCGCTGCTCCAGATCGGGCCGCGTCGACAGCAACGGCACGAGCCTACGGTCCTTGCGGTTCCACCAGCTATAGCGGTCGGGCCGGTTGGGCACCGTCTCGAGCAGCAGCCATCGCGCATTGTCGGGGGTTTGCCCGGCAATCTTGAACGGCCCGGCAACGGCAGCCTCGAGCGCAGCAAACTCGGCGCGCGCGGCGTCCGAGCGCACCGTCCACTCGCTCACCAGCGGGTCTTCGCGCGTCGCGATCAGCGCCCCGCTCTCCTCGTCGAGCAAAGGCTCGACGATATCGGCGCGCACAGCGGCGGCGATCAGCGTCTTCTTGCCCGTCGTCAGATCGACCGTGACGAGGTTCGCCTTGTCACCGTCGCGGCTGTCGAGCATCGCGATCTGGCCCCTCGCATCGACACCGAAGACCTTGGAATTGCGCAGCGAGGCGAGCGGAATCGTCATGAACTCGCTGGGGCCGGCCGGGTCGAGCCGGAAATAGGTCGACGATCCGTCGACATTGCCGCGAATCCCCAAGCGGATATTGAAATCGGGGTCGGCGACGACATCGATATAGTTCGCGGCGTTGCGGTACACCTCGGTCCGCTGGCCGGTCGCAAGGTCGATGCGATAGATATCGCGGTAACGCCGGTCGCGAATGTTCATGCCGACGAGTATCTCGCCCGAGCGCTGTTTCGACACCTTGACTATCTTGGTCTGCACCGCGGGATCGTCGGTCGCGTTGATGACGGTCCGCTTCTCGGGATCGGCGATCCAGAGCTGATGATGCTCCTCGCCCCCGACGTCCTTCTGGACCAGGATGAAACGCCCGTCGGCGCTCCACTGGAATGCGTCGGGCGGGCGGTTGTCAAAGCGGGTGACGGGCTTCGCCGCAACCGGATCGTCGATCGGCGCAACCCACACATTAAGAACGCCGTTCAGGGGGTGGAGAAAGGCGAGTTGCTTTCCGTCGGGGCTGATCTGCAATTCCGAATAGGTTGGCGAGCGGAAGAGCAGGTCGCGCGGCACCAGTGTCGATGCCCCTTCCACAGTGGGCTTTGCCGACGCGGCGGGCGATGCTCCAGGGACCATCGCCGCGCAGATGGCGGCGGCCGTCCATGCGACGACACGCGCATTGCAGCGCGGCAGCGGCCGGCGCAGGATGTTCGAACCCATCTTATCTCACTCCCTGAAATCGCCCTCGTCCACCGACCATTTTCAGACCTCGGGAAGACGGGGCATTTCCCTCGACCAGCACAGACTGCCAATCGCCGCACGCCGGGGCCAATGCAGAATATGGATCAAACCATGCGTGACGGGAAGGCTGGGCGATCGCCCGCGATCGGTTACAAGGGTCGGTGGATCGGAGGGATTTGCGCGATGGAAATGGCTTGGCTTGAGGATTTCGGCGCGCTGATCCGCGCGGGCAATTTCTCGCGCGCCGCGGCTGCGCGCTGTGTGACACAGCCCGCGTTCAGCCGCCGTATCCGCTCGCTCGAGGATTGGCTGGGGGTCGAACTCGTCGATCGCAGCACGCACCAGATGATCCTGACCCCCGCGGGCAAACGCTTCGCCGCGATCGCCGAAACCGTCTTGCGCGACATCGAACATGGTCGGCGCGAGGTGCAGGAGATCGCCGGAACCTCGGCCTCGACGGTCAAGATTCTCGTCACCCACGCGCTTGCGCTGAACTTCTTCCCCCAGTGGCTCGCCCAGCTTCAGGCCATGATGGACGCCGCAATCCCGATCCAGCTTAATGCCGACAATATGAGCGCATCCGAACAGATCATGCTCAACGGCAAGGCGCATTTCTGCCTCTGCTATTTCCACGCCGGCGCCCCGTCGGTTCTCGACGGCGCCGGCTTCCAATCGATTTCGCTTGGCACCGACGCCCTGGTCCCAGTCAGCGCCCCCCGCGAAGAAGGCACGGCGCCGCTCCATCCGCTGGTCGGCGAAGGGGGCGGTCCGGTCAGCCTGCTCGCTTATGGCGCGGAATCGGGCATGGACCGCATCGTGTCTGCGGTGCTGGGCGCCAGCGCAACGCCGACCAGTTTCACGCCGGTCTTTACCTCGCACACGCTGGTGCTCGCGCGCATGGCAAAGGATGGCAAGGGGTTGGCCTGGCTTCCGCTCAGCATCGTCGCCGACGATCTTGCAAAGGGCGCGCTGGTCCGCGCCGGGGACGATCGCTGGGACATCTCCGTCGATGTGCGCCTCTATCGGCCGCGCGGCCGACAATCGCCATCGGCCGAAACGTTCTGGCGGTTGGCAGCGGCATAGGCGCGACGCGGTGGTCGATACGCCAAGATGCTTACGCAGCGGCATAATTCCATCCACAACAGGCATTGGCCGACGCCGTCCTATCCCTGTTAGTCGCGGTTCGACACAAGGGCGCCGCCCGGATCCGGGTGCCCGGTTCCCGGCCGGCGAAACGGGATTCGGAACTCAGCCTATGAAACAGATCGCCCCTATCGAAGCCGTCGTCTTCGACCTTCTGACGGCCCTGCTCGATTCCTGGTCGCTCTGGAACGGCGCCGCGGGATCAGCCGCAGACGGGCTGCGCTGGCGCCGGGCCTATCTGGCACTGACCTATGGCTGCGGCGCCTATCGCCCCTATGAGGATCTAGTGCGTGAAGCCGCGATAGAGGCCGGGATCGCGCCTTCCGCCGCCGACGCGCTGACGACGCACTGGAACACGCTCCAGCCCTGGCCCGAAGTTCCCCGCGTGCTCGGGACGCTCAGCGCGCGCGGCATCCGGCTCGGCGTCGTCACTAACTGTTCGACCCTGCTGGGGCGGCAGGCGGCCGGTCGTGTAGGCGTCCCCTTCTCGGTTGTCGTCACCTCCGAGGAGACGGGCTATTACAAGCCGCATCCGCAACCATATCGTGCGGCGCTCGAGCGGCTGGGCGCCGATCCCGCGCGCACCTTGTTCGTCGCGGGGTCGCCCGCCGACATTCCAGGCGCTGCGGGGGTCGGCATGCCCGTTTTCTGGCACAACCGGGCAGGCCTGCCGTTCGTCGCCGATACGGCGCGGCCCCTTTTGATCGCGGATACGCTCGATCCGCTGATGGAGCTGGTATGATAAAACAAGCGGAGATGTTCGAGGGGTTGGATACGCCGCGGCTTATCCTCGATGCCGCGCGGCTAAACCGCAACGCCGAACGGATGCGCGCGCGCTGCGCGGACCTCGGCGTCATACTCCGCCCGCACCTCAAAACCGCAAAGTCGACCGACGTCGCGCGCATGGCGGCCGATGGCGAACAGGGGCCGATCACCGTCTCGACGCTGGCCGAGGCCGAATATTTCGCAGCCGCTGGCTGGCGCGACATCCTTTATTCGACCGCGATCGCGCCTGCGAAACTCGCCCGCGCCGACCGCATCCAGCGCGAAACGGGCGCACGACTGCTGTTCGTTGTCGACGACCGCAAAGCCGCCGCGCTGATCGGACAGGCTGCGGCCGCGCTCGACGCGCGCTTCGGCATTTTGATCGAGGTCGACTGCGGCGAGCATCGCAGCGGCGTCGAGCCCGCATCGGCAGCGCTTCTCACGATCGCCGAGGCCATCGCCGCCTCCGCGCCAAATCTCGAGTTGATGGGCATCATGTCGCACGCGGGTCATTCCTATGCCTTCGCCGAGCCCGAACCCGTCAGCGCGCTGGCCGAGGTCGAACGTCTCGCCGCGGTATCGTCGGCCGACTATCTGCGCGACCGCGGCCATCCCTGCCCCATCGTCAGCATCGGTTCGACGCCGACAGTCCTGTTCGCGGAACATCTGGCGGGCGTGACCGAGGTGCGCGCCGGAATCTATCTGTTCCACGATCTGGCCCAGCTCTCGCGCGGCGTGTGCACGCCAGACGACATCGCCGTCTCGGTTCTCGCAACGGTGATCGGGCATCAGCACAACGGACCCAGCCTGATCCTTGACGCGGGCGCGCTCGCGCTGTCGAAGGATGTCGGCGCCAATCGCTTCATGCCCGAAGCCGGCTATGGCCTCGTCTGCGACGCCGTGACGCTCGAACAGCTCGGATCACTTGCGGTCACCGTCGTGCATCAGGAACATGGCAGCGTAACGGTCCCTGACGAAAGCTGGTTCGATCGCCTGCCCATCGGCAGCCTCGTTCGCATCCTTCCAAACCACGCCTGCCTGACCTGCGCCGCTTATGCGTCCTATGATGTCCTGCAGGGCGGCGAGATAGTCGCGCAATGGCCGCGCACCGGCGGCTGGTGACACAATCCGGAGATAGAAGATGACCAAAAAGCTGACCGAAATACGCTGCGCCGATGCCCCGCCACCGGGCGGGCACTACGCGCAGGCCGTCCTCCACCGCGATACGCTCCATGTGTCGGGGCAACTCGGCGTGACGGGAGACACCCCCGACGCCGACACCGTCCCGATCGCCGATCAGGTGGCCTTCGCGCTCGGCAATATCGAAGCGATCGCCGGCGTCGTCGGCGCGGCGAAAGAGGATGTCATCCGCTGTACTCTTTACGTGACCGACGTCGCGCATTGGGGCGAGGTCAACGGCGCCTACGCCAACTTCTTCGGCACCCATCGCCCAGCCCGCTCGATCGTCCCCAGCGGCCCACTTCACTTCGGCGCTCTGGTCGAGATCGAGGCGGTGGTCGCAGTGGGCTGACTACAGTTTTCCTGATATATCGTTCATATCAATGATGACATCTCCCTCGGTGACATAGCGAACATGAAGGGCAGAGGATGGCCGTTTTCGAGCCATCTGCTCGCAGCCGCCGAGCAACAATGCGGGACATGTTCGATCGCGGCCGGCCGGGAGCGCGGTTACCCGACATACAATCCTATCCGGTCCGGACCAAAGCCCTGCAAAGCGCGAGATGGACAGCATCCCCTGCAAATCGCTGATTTAGAATAACGAATGCAGGCGCAACGCGCGAGCGACGCACATGTCCGTTCAAGGCGGATGACGGCCAACCCGCCCATTTCACCGCAAATGCTCCAATCCGGACACGGCTGCGCGGGACTTTTGTGGAAAGGACACTTAGCATGTCATCAACAGACACACCTCGGAAATTGAACTGCAATGACTTACAGTCATTTGCATTATTTGGTGATTCAACACTGATTTGTTGACAATATATCCCGAGTTGACACAAATATATTGTTAACATGTCTTCTATACATTTTGCGCATCAGGAAGATCTTGTTCCGGATTCTTACTCTGGAGTAAATCAGCAGGGGATGCGCCCGATGAATAACGCCTATAAATCCGCTCTGACTGCAGGCACTATGATTGCGGCTGCGGTTCTCGCTCCTTCCGCTCACGCCGATATTACGGGCACTATCAACGCAACGATCACGCTCGAAGCCGGCTGCATCATCAATGGGCAGAATCTCGACGACGGCGCGAGCGGTGCCGACTTCGGCACCGTCGACTTCGGCACCGAGAACACTCTCTTTGTGCAGAGCGACGCCGAGGTGCTTAACGGCGGCGGTGCGCTTTCGATCCAGTGCAGCCCCGGCATCGCGCCCATCCTCTCGTTCGAAGCCGGCGAGAATGATGGCGAAGGCGCCGGCACGGGCCTGCGGGCCATGGCCCATTCCTCGACCGCCGGACAGTTTGTGACCTATAACCTTTATTCGGATTCGAGCCGCACGACGCTCATTCCAATCGGCGGCGACATTGTTCTAGCCTCTACCGGCGCGGCGCAGACCATCAATATCTACGGCCGCGCCTTTGGCGAAGCCGGACTGGTCGCCGGAACCTACAGCGACACAATCACCGTCGTTCTCGAACTTTAGGTCACGAACCCTCAGCCCGGCGCTAAGACTGGCATGGCCCTACCCATGACGGACTCTCTGGAACAAATGCGCCGGGCGCTGGCCGCCCTCCTCGTTTTGGTCGCGAGCGGGGGCGGCCTCTCTTTTCCGGCGCAGGCCGAAACAAACGCCGATTTCGATGTTACCGCGCGGATCGAACCCGGCTGCCTCATTGATGGCCTTGCACCCGGCGTCAATGCGGGCGCTATCGGGACGCTTGACTTCGGGGAAGACTCCAGCCTTTCGACCGCGACCCATAATGCGACGACGACAGCATCGCAGGCCATCCGCCTGCGATGCACCCCTGGCGTCAGCCTGATGATGAGCATCGACGGCGGCACCCACCTCGCCTCGGGTGCTCGCCACCTCCAACGCGGTGGAGATATCGGCTCACGGGTAGCCTACCGCCTCTGTCGCGATGCCGGGTGCACACAACCGATCCCGATAGCCGGCACCAGCGGCGTCACAGTCACGGCGGCGAACGCGAACGATGTCCGCTTGCCCGTTCATGCAACCCTTACGCTCCCCGGGAACAGAATTCCAGGTGTCTACGCTGACCAGCTGACGGTCACGCTCTCATGGTGAATCGGACCGTATGCATGCGCAACATCTACCTTTCGCTCGCGCTTCTAGTCGCTGCGCTCCTTCTCCTCATTATTTCGCCTTCAGCGGGAGCGCAGCAGCCAGGCTCGGTCCTCATCTGGCCGGTCAATCCCACGATCGAAGCCGACAAGAAGGCGGCCGCGCTGTGGCTGGAAAATCCCGGCAAGACCCCGATAACGCTCCAAATCCGTATCTACGCGTGGGAACAGGCCGACGGCAAGAATGTCTATGCCCCTCAGGAAGCGGTCGTCGGTACACCGCCGATCGTGACCATCGCTCCCGGCACAAAGCAACTCGTCCGACTGACCCGTATGGAAGCAGCCCGTTCCAGTCCCGAAACGCCTTACCGCGTCATCGTCGATGAAGTGCCGGCACAGGCGGGATCTGACGCTGCGCCTGGCGCCGCAATCTCTTTTCGCATGCGTTACTCGATCCCGCTTTTCGTCATGGGCCCGGCTATGGGCAAGAACGTCCCCGCGCTGGAGCCGAGGCTCGCCTGGCGCATCGTCACCGAGGGCGGCGAGCGTTTTGTCGAGATCCAGAACGACGGGACGGTGCATGCGCGGCTCACCGAGGCCGTCATCGACGGCCGCACCCCGCTCGCCGAAGGGCTGCTCGGTTATGTGCTCGCCGGCCGCACGATGCGCTGGCCGCTTGCTGCCGGCGATGCAGCCCATGCCCTTAGCGCCTCGGTGAACGGCCTCGCCGCCGCTCCGCTCAAACGAACGCCGGACTGATGCCATGGCCGGACGCCGTGCGATACGATCGCTGAGCTGTATCGCCGGGGCGGTTGCCATGACCGGAATCGCCTGCCCCTCACGCGCGACCGAAGGTCCGAACAATTTCGGCGACCTCCCGCCGCCGCCGAAGAGCGCGGGGGCGGCCCTCGACCAGCGCCTCCTTCTCGAGATCGTCGTCAACGAACGGCGCAGTGGCATCGTTGCGCCGGTGTTGCTCGCCGGAAATCGCATTCGCATCGAACTCGCCTATCTCCGCAATGCCGGGCTCCAGCTGGGCGCGCAGACCACAAACGTCTTTGTCGACGAACTCCCTGGCATGAAAGCGACCTATGACGCTCCGTCGCAGCAATTGTGGCTGACTGCCGGGCCCGATTATTTTCCTTCCCAGCGTGTCGGTACATCCCGGCGCAAATTCGAACTCGCATCCTATGATATGGGAGCGCTGCTCAACTATGACGCATATGTAAGCGGCGGCGGCGATCGCAAGCCGCAAGTCTCTCTCTGGCACGAGGCGCGCGTTTTCGGCGGCGCCGGAGTCATTTCCACCACCGGTGTCCTGCGCAGCGGTGCCGGCAAATCCTATGTCCGCTACGACACGAGCTGGCGCCGGTCCGACGAGGCAACCGCGGTTACATTCGAAGCCGGCGACGTCATCACCCGCACCTTGCCCTGGGCCTCGGCGGTCCGGTTGGGCGGAATCCAGGTTTCGCGGGACTTCGCGGTCCGCCCCGACATTGTCACCTATCCACTGCCTGCCTTTGCAGGTCGCGCGGCGCTTCCCTCGACAGTGGACCTTATCGTGGGCGGGCAGCGCGTCGGCGGCGGCACTGTCGACCCCGGACCGTTCGCAATCGAGAATCTGCCCCCGATCACCGGCGCTGGCGAAGCCAACATAGTCGTTACCGACCTGCATGGTCGCAGCATCTCTACCGCAATGCCCTTCTACGTATCGAGCGCGCTGCTCCGCCCGGGGCTTACCGACTTCGCGGTCGCATTGGGTGCTTTTCGCGAAAATTACGGCGTCAGGAATTTCGACTATGGCGGCGTTGCTGCCTCGGCATCGCTTCGCCATGGACTTTCTGAAGCGATCACACTCGAAGTGCGAGCCGAAATCGCCAACGACATGCAGTTAGCAGGCGGCGGCGCCGTCGTCCGCCTCGGCGCGGGCGGAGTGGTAAGCGGATCATACAGCCGCAGCTTTCGCGGCGATACTGATGGCGGCAACGGCTCGCAATGGACTCTCGGCTACGAATATCAGGCCCGCAGCTTTTCGGTTGCGCTTCGCCACAGCCGCGAGAGCGCCGGATATGCCGACCTCGGGTTCATAGATCGTATCCGCGCGCGCGGCGCCCGCGAGATCAGCTCCGCAACGGTCAGCCTTTCGCTTGGGCCGGGCGGTACGGTCGGGCTCGGCTATTTCGCGATCCGCGAAGACGGCGGCTCCGACACGCGCCTTGCCAATGCGTCGCTCTCGCTCCCGATCTGGCGCGGCAGCCGGATCAACGCCAGCGCTTCGCATGAATTCGAGGACCGGAGTTGGTCCGGCGCGCTCACCCTATCGATTCCACTCGGCGGCAACCGCGGCAATGCCGCGGGCGGGATCGCCGGTCTGCCCGGCGGCGGGTACGGTTGGCGGACCGACTATTCGCGCGCCGTCCCGAGCGAGGGAGGATGGGGCTGGAGCGCGAGCGCTGCGGGCCAGGGCGGCGACGTGGCCCTGCGCGGCGATATCGCCTGGCGTACCGATCCGATCCTGCTGCGTGGCGGCGTCTATGGCAGCGGCGACGCGACGTGGTGGGCGGGCGCAAGCGGCTCGATCGTCTTTATGGACGACAGTGTTTTTGCTGCCAATCGTGTCTCGGACGCCTTCGTCGTCGTCAGTACCGACGGCGAGGCCGGCATCCCGGTCCGGTACGAGAATCAACTCGTGGGCCATACTAACGCCGACGGCAAGCTTCTGATCCCCTGGGGCGCTGCCTATTATGCTGGCCAATATGAGATCGACACGCTCGGCCTCGACGCCAACGTCACGGCGCCGGTCGTCAGCCAGCGCGTCGCGGTGGCACGCGGCAGCGGGCATGTCGTCCGCTTTCCAGTCAAGCGGACACGCTCCGCACGGCTCGTCGTCCGCGAAGAGAGCGGCGCCTTCCTTCCTGCCGGGACGGTTGCCCAAATTGGGGGCAGCCCGGCCATCGTCGGCTGGGACGGGCTGTTATTCATCGAAAATCTCGACGAGGGCGCAGCCGCCGCGATTGAGATTGGCGGCCGCCGTTGCCACCTCGACCTCACGCTGCCCGCAACACCCCCGGAAGAGGACGGAACCATCATCGATATTGGGGAGCGAACATGCGTGCTGCAATGATCAAAACGGCCCTCGCTGTCTTCCTGGCTTGGCTGCCGGGAAGCGCCTTTGCCTGCACCGTCGCTGGCGCCACTACCGATCTCGGCAGCCACAGCAGCTATGTCGCCGCCGCGAGCCCCCGAACCGGCAGCGGCTCCGCAGGTCTCAGCTGCGACGTGCTTCTCGCGGTTCTGGCGGCACATTACGTCGCGCTCCGGGTCGATGCCTCAACCTTCCAGCTCTCGGGCCCCGGCGGCAGCAGCATAAGTTACCAGGCGTCGCTGACCCCGAACGGCACCGCGCTGGCCGCGGGCAATTTCGTCAACCTGTCGTCGCTGAGCATTCTCAGCCTGTTCGCCGGAACCAACAACAGCGTGCCGATTTACATCCGCACCATTCCGACGTCGGGACTGCGCGCCGGAACCTACACCGGTTATATCGATCTGCGCTGGTATTATTCGGTATGCTCACTCGGGGTTGCGGTCTGCCTCGCGCAGTCGACGAGCCCGGGCTTCAACCGCCCGCTAATCGGCCCGATCGACTGGGGAACGGGTACGCCGGTTCGCATCGCGATCGAGCTTCGGATCGCGAATGACTGCATCATTCAGGCGCCCGACGCCGACTTTGGCGTCGCTCCGCTCGCCGGCAGTTTCAATCCGGTCACGCGCATGATTCAGATACGCTGCAGTGCCGGCGCTGCCTATTCGGTTGGCCTCGACAATGGCAGCCATGCACTCGGCTCGGTACGCCGGATGCAAGGCAGCGGCGGTTATCTCGCGTACGAAATCTACAAATCGGCGACTTCGCCCGATCGCTGGGGCAGGATCGGCGCCGAGCGGCGCGCGAGCTCGACGGCCGACGTCAACGCGGGCGTTTATGATTCGACAACGGTTCAGAGCTTCACCTACCGCGCGGCGATAAATCCCGCGCAACCGACACCGTCCGCCGGCGATTACAGCGACACCATCCTGCTCGACGTCGAATTCTGACCTTCTCGGAAAACGGATGGGGAAGAGTCGCAAGAAACCGTTCGACTGCAGGCAATATGCCGCAAGCAATCAATCCATATCGGACACAAAAAGCGCCCCGAAACGGATTAAGTTGAGGGATATTTGCACCGTCACCTTCGTTGGAAAGGTGATCGACATGAGAGAGTCCAGCCTGGCGGCATTTGATATGGGAAAACGGCGCAGCGGAAGACCCGGCGATTATGAGCAGCATGTTTCCTCGCTCATTCATCAGCTCGAGGCACTGCTTCTGGACAGACCGCGCGTCGTCCCGGTCTCCTTCGGGCCGCCTGCCAGCCAAGCACTATCGGCGGTGCACCGCTCCGATGAAGACCCGCCCGACGCGCAAAGAGATCCAAAAAGCTTTCCGCAAGGCCGCGCCGCCCAGGCGCGCGCCCTTATCCGCCAACGCCGCCTGCGCTCCGACTTCCTACCCGCCTCGCTCTTCGGCGAAGCCGCCTGGGACATGCTGCTCGATCTCTACGCCGCCCATTATGAGGGCCAGCCCGTTTCGGTATCGAGCCTCTGCATCGCATCTGCCGTTCCTTCAACGACGGCGCTCCGCGCAATCGAGGCAATGGAGCGCGACGGCAGCCTTGCTCGCGTGCCCGATCTCAAAGACAAGCGTCGCATTTTTCTTAAGATCAGCGATGCGCGTCGCGCCGAGCTCGACGCCTACTTCGATCGACTAGGCGCCTGAACGCCAGGCATGGCCCGATAGCAGCAGAATCACCGACTTGCCGACATTGACAGGCCATAGGCGTAAACGGCCGAGCCGTCCTTGCGACAGGCCTACCCCCAGACGTCGCGCGCCACGCGGACGAAGTTCGCGCCCATGATCTTGTCCACCCGCGCCTGCGAGTGCCCGCGGCTGCGCAACAATCGGGCGAGGGCGCGATATTGATCGGGGCCCTGAAGGTCGACGACGAAAAAGGGCGCATCCTCTCGCTCGCCGGGCGCGGCGATACCCTGCGCACGGCGCTGCACGATATACTGACGCTGTGCTTCCATGAATTCGGCCATATTTGGGACCGCCGACATCGGACCATCGGTGCCGATCCCGACATGATCCTCACCGCAAATCTTGATCGCATGCTCGATGTGCCGCGCGACATGCTCAGCCTTCGCGGGGCCGCTGTCGGTGAGGAATGGCATGAAGTAGATTCCCACATAACCGCCCTTCTCGGCGACCAGCCGCAATTCCTCGTCGCTTTTGTTTCGCGGCACATCGACGAGTGCCCGGCAGGCGGTGTGGGTGATCGTCACCGGCCGTGCCGAATGACGCACGGCGTCGAGGCAGGTGCGCTGCCCGCTGTGCGAAAGGTCGCACAGGATACGCCGCTCGGCGAGGCGCTCGACCACCGAGCGGCCGAAGGGTGTCAGTCCGCGATTCTCCGGTACGATCGAACCGTCACCGACGCTGGTTGCGGCATTGTAGGTGAGCTGAAAGACGCGCAGACCAAGATCGGCGAACAGGTCGACGCGTTCAACCTTGTCGCCGAGCATCGTGCTGTTCTGGCTGCCATAGATGACGCCGACCTTGCCTTCGCGCCTGGCACGAAGAATGTCGTCGGCGGTGAGGACGTGCAGCAACTTGTCGCTGCGCTGGCGGACGATCCGGTTCCAGCGCCCGATGTCGGCGACGCTATGTTCGAATGGATCGATATCGCCCGCGACATGGCCGACGGTGACGTTCACCGCCGCCATGCCGGCGGCAAGCGTGTCGCGGACCGCGCTATCGGTCACCATTTCGGGCCGTGTCTCAACGATGAGCGGTTTCGAACCGGGCGGCGGTGGCGGCGCATCGAAGCCGAACAGCGTGCCGAGCGAGTTCACGAACAGCGGATCGCCGCCACCCGATGCCGCTCCGGGTTCGCCGGCAACGGCGGCGACGGGATCCAGCGCTGCCGCCGCCACGGTTGCCGCTGCCGAGGCGAAAAGAAAATTCCTGCGGTCCTGAATCATTTCACATCTCCCATTTTCGCGGCCGCAACCGGCTTGCGCGGCTGCATGCCCGCAGCGACGAAAAGCTTGTCCGGGTCAAAAAGCACACCGTCCTTCATCACCACTTCGGTCTTCGCGATATCGGCGATGCTCACCGTCGGATCGCCCTCGACCAGCACAAGATCGGCGAGCTTGCCGACCGCAATCGATCCGAGCCGATCCTCCGCGCCGGCGACACGCGCTGCGCCGAGCGTCGCCATATGGAGCGCGTCGACCGGTGCGAGCCCTGCCTTTACATATGTGGCAAGTTCGAAGGGCATCGACACACCGGTGAGGCCGTCGGTCCCGGCCACCAGCGGAACGCCCGCACGATGAAAGCGGAGGAAGAGCTGACCGAGACGATCGAGCGACTCCCGGTATCGCGCCCGCGTCGCTTCGTCCTTGGCCATCCCGCCACCCGACACGGATCGGATCACAGTCGCGGGCATACGATCGGCGAATGCGGCGACGCTCGGAACGGGTTCGCCCGGCCGGGCAAGCAGCGTATCTTGGAAGACGCCCAGCGTCGGATCGAGCACGATACCGCGGGCGCGGACCAGCGCCACGAGATCCCGCACCTCCTTCGAATCGAGGTCGAATTCGCGACCGCGCTCGCCAAGCGCGCTGATACGCGCAGGCGTGTTTGTTTTTGCGACGACGTCATCGCCCATAAATCCCAGCAACCAGAAATTGGCGTGCGTGATCTCGTCGAAGCCAGCCTCGATCGCCTGCGTCATTGTCATCCCTGCCGGCACATGGCCGCCGACGCGCATTCCGCGCCGATGCGCGTCGTCGATGATCACCTTGGCAAGATCGGAAGGCAGCGAGCTGTAGAGCTTGACGGCGGGGAAGCCCGCATTCTTCGCCCGCGCGACCGCTGCCAACGCTTCCTCCTTCGTTCCTACGAGCAGTTCGGTCGGGCCCGCGAGGGGGTGCTTGCCATCGATCATCGCCGCCCGGAAAACGCGCGGCCCGATCAATTCGCCTTTATCCCATGCGGCGCTGCGCGCAGCGAGCTTGTCGATCTGGTTCGCAAGATCGCGCGCGCTGGTAATCCCCGATCCCAGCGCAAGCAGGCCGCTTATATTGTCGGCCAGATGGGTGTGCATGTCGAAAAGGCCGGGAAGCAGGGTGCGCCCCTTGCCGTCGATCACCATGTCCGATCGCTGTTCGACCGTAATATCCTTCGCCGCGCCGACCCAGATGATGCGGTTCCCGCGGACGATGACGGTCTGATGTTCGACCCGCTTGCGTTTCACCGCGTCATAGATTGCGACATCGTGAAAAGCGACGGCACCGGCGGGCCTTTGCGCGAGACTCTTCGCCTGTGCGATCTCGCGATCAGTGAGCGCCTGTTCCTGCAGCGCGATCAGCCTGTCCCCCTCGGCGCCAAGCCCCTGCCTGCGCGCCGATACCCAGCTATTCCCTTCGAGGATCAGATGGCCATCGTCACCGAGCCAAACCGGGCTCGGAGCGAATGAAAGACCGTGAATGAAATAGAGCGTCGCTCTGCCGGTCGGCAGCGTCGTTTCCGTCACCCGTTCGATGCGCGCCTTTCCGCGGGGCAGCAGGTTCAGTTCGCCGCCCGGTGCTTGCAGCAAGGCGGCGGCCAGCGCGGCCGTCGCGTCGAGCGTGCCCTCGTGCGGGACATAATATCCGCCTCGTTTCGCTCCGCCCGCATCGGCGGCACTCTTCCAGCGTACGTCATCGGCGACACTCTCGAACCGCTCGTCGACTGGCGCTTTCAGATAATTCACCCCGGACGCCAAATATGAGGTCGGTACGCCATCCGGGCCGGTTCGCTGCTCGGTCCGGAAATCGGGCCCGCGGCCGCGATCGACATATTGGAACTGGACTCGGCGGGCATCTCCCTCGGTCGCAACCGTCATCTCGCCCTTCACGGTCCCCATGATCAATATGTCATATGTGCCGTCGGCTGCGGCTGGCGTCGCGACCCATGCCGCGGACGAAGTGATGCACGCAGCGAGCAGGGCCCGGGTACGGCGAAATGAAACCATCGTTGCGCTTCCTCTTTTTCTACCTTCGGGAAGCAACAGTCTCGACCGGGTCTCATTTCTTTCATGACATGGCAATATCGGGCCCGACGGGAGCTTCAATCGACAGACAAGCGCATGACCGCCAGAGATATAGTCCGGCTGCGAGCCACATTCTTTCAGCGTTATCGCAAAAAAATAAACCGCTGGAATTTTGTCTTCCGGAATCAAATAATTCCTGCGCCAGCTCATCTTCTCAACGAAGACAGGATCAGTCGATGGATAGCCTTGATGACCAAAAATGGACGGCGCTTGCCGCGATCTGGAAATCGCCTGCCGACGAGCCGAACATCGACGAATTGAAGCGCGCGCTTCGGCGGCGTTCGCGGAACGCCAACATCCTGTTCTTTTTCGACCTGTTGCAGGGCGGGATCCAGATCGGTCTCGGGATCATGTTGTTTGGCCGCTGGACCTGGCCCTCCAATCTCGTGGGGGTGTCACTCCTGCTCTTCGGCATCTTTGCGCTCGCGCTCGCCATCTGGACCCGCTTCGGCGCCGACGGCGGCGAGGCAGGGAGCGAGAACAATGCCCTGGCGCTGTCGATGCGTCACGCCGAGACCGGCATTCGCTGGGCCATTTCGGGATATCTTGTGATCGGCAGCGGCGTCCTGTTGTTGTTGATCCTTGGCTATGCCCACAGCCAGCCCGGCTATCAGAGCATCATACCCCTCCCCTATTGGCTCAAGGCCGGTTTCGCCGTGAGCTACCTCCTCTTCTGGCTCTGGCGCTGCACTTGCCTGCTCCGCGACAATCGCCGTCTCGCGCAGGGGTTGCGCGCGATCGAACAGGATGTCTATCCGGCGGATATCGGCGCCAGCTCGGCCGACCGCGACGTCTAACATGTTGCAGCGGGGCGAATTCGAAACATTGATGCGCCAGCATGGCGCCATGCTCGGCCGCATTGCCGCGAGCTACGAAGCCGATCCCGCAAAGCGTCAGGAACTTCAGCAGGATATTTTCGCATCGATATGGCGCGCGCTTCCGGGATTCCGGGGCGAAGCGTCGGTCCGGACCTTTGTCGCGCGGATCGCGCACAATCGTGCGATCACCCATGTCGCGCGCGCAGCGTCCGAACCGCGAATGAGCGAGCTCGACGACGCGCTACCCAGCGATCAACCCTCGCCGTTCGAAGATGCCGAGCGCGCCGATCAACAGCGCCGGCTTCTCGATGCGGTCAGGACCTTGCCGCTCAGCCTGCGCGAGCCGGTCGTCCTCACGCTGGAGGACTTTTCGCCGCGCGAGATCGCGGAGATGCTCGCGCTCAATCCGAACATCGTCTCGATCCGCCTGACGCGCGCAAAGGCGCTGCTGCGGAGCGCCCTCGACGACGGCAGTTGATCGTCAATCGCTTTCTCTGCAGTCGCTCAACCGCGGTCGGCCGACAGGATAGCTTTCAAGATCGCTTCCGACCGGCGTTGGCCATAGCCCCGGCCATATGCGCTCGAGGTGATGGCAACGACCATATGCCGGCTTGGGATGACATAGAGCTTGTTGCCGCCATTGCCCGAGGCGAAGGAAACAGACACCGGTTCGCCGCCGATATCGTGAACCTTCGAATACCAGAAATAGCCATAGCCATCGGCGAAGGGGTCATCGGCCGATATATGGACACGGGGGGCAAGTGCTTCCCCGATCCAGCGCGCACTTATGATCCGGCGTCCGCGATATACGCCCTCGCCGCGCACCATCTCGCCGATGGTCGCAAAGCCGCGCAGCGTGAGCCACAGATTGCCTTGCCCTTTGGTGTACCCCGCCGCATCCGAGGCCCAGTTCCAGCGGTCGATCCCCAGCGGGGCGAATAGCGACGATTTCGCAAAATCGGACATGCTCGTCCCGGTCGCTTTCGCCACGACGATTCCCGCCGCGTAGGAGGTGACCGAATTGTAGCGATAGCGCGACCCCGGTGGATCGGCATTTGGAACCGCAAGGAGGAAGGCGGCCGGATCATCCGCCATATCGAGCTTGTCCTCATTGCCGGGCGACGCCGGATCTTCATCGAACGCGGCCAGTCCCGAACGCATGGTGAGCAGGTCGCGGATCGAAACCATCCCGATCGCGCTCGACCTGGCCTCGGGCCAATATTTCGCGACACGGTCGTCGGGGCCGCTGATCCTGCCCCCATCGATCGCGATTCCCATCACGAGCGCCGTCACGCTCTTGCCGGCTGACCTGACGTCGTGCAGCGTATCGGCCGTTTCGCCGTTAAAATAGCGTTCGGCGACCGTCCTGCCATCGCGCAGGACGATTACCCCGCGAAGATCGGGATGCTCGTCGCGATCGAACGCGACGAGCGCGTCCTGAAACGCGGCATCCGCTCGCGGCGGTGCCGGCGAAGCCCCGCAAAGCGCAAGCGCGCCGGCAGCAACGCCGATCGACTTCACCCATATATTCAAATCCGCCTCCCTTAGCCTGGACGCTATACCGACGGCCGGAGGACCGCTGCCAGCAATCGGTGAAAATTGCCGCCGATGACGGCTTCTATTTCCTCGTCGGAATAGCCGCGCACAACCAACGCTTCGACCAGGTCGAACATACGCCGTGGATGATCGAAGCCATCGGTGTCCATCCGCTCGCGAAACGCCATGCTCGACTTGTATGACGTCCTGAGCGCTGCATTCATGGCGGGGGGCATGTCGTCATAGCCGTGCAGGTCGATATCCGAACCGACGCCAACATGCTCGATACCGACCAGTTTGCGGACATGATCGATATGATCGACGATATGCATCACGTTGGTCGGCTCGCGCGAGCGGACGAAATTGCGCATCCCCGTCATGCCGATCACCCCGCCCTTCGCGGCGAGCTTGCGGATCGCCTCGTCGGTCTTGAGGCGGGGGTTATCGTTGAGCGAGCGGCAATTCGAATGGGTGATCGCAATCGGGCCGTCGGACATTTCGATTGCATCGAGTGTCGTCCGGTCGCCGCAATGCGACACGTCGATCAACATGCCCACCCGGTTCATCGCCGCAATGATTTTCGCGCCGAAATCCGTAACGCCGCCATCGACCCGCTCGGTCGAACCCGCCCCGATCAGATTCTGTCGGTTATAGGTCAGCTGCGAACAGCGCTGGCCGAGGGCATAGAAGGTCGCGACATCGTCCGCGGAACGGAAATGTTCGGAATCCTGTACGCCAAGAACCACTGCGATGCGGCCGTCGCGGCGCGCCCTTTCCATCGCGGGAATATCGGTTGCCAGAAGAAACAGGTCGCTGTGGCGTGCAAGAAAGCCGCTCCATCCCGCGAAATAGCGCAGCGCCTCGGCATGGGCGTTCGGTCCCGAAACGGGCAGGGCGCTGTGCAGCACATCCACCCCGCCCGCGCGAAAGGCCTTCCTTTCCTCTTCCGTCAGTGTCCAATCCCACGGGTTGACAGAAAAATCGAGGCGCAGCGGCGCGAGCATGTCGACCACCAAATGGCGCTCGACCAACGCCCGCGCCCGGCGGGAGTAACCCGCCGACGCAAGACCGATCGCCTCAAAGGGCACCCCCAACAAAGCAACCCCGAACGCCGTCGCTCCGAGCAGTTGCCTCCGGCCGACCGGCACGCTCCGCTGCACGGGCTAGAACCGCGTATCGACGCTGAGGCCGATGGTCCGCGGTAACGCGACCGGCGAATTGAGCTGCACGATCGCCCCGCCCTGCCTGAGCGCACCAGGAGCCGTATAGGCCCGTGTATCCATAAGATTCTTTGCGTAGATGCGGACGGTCCAGCGATCGCCGACGAGCGCAGCGCTGACATCGACCAGTTCGTGGGGCCTCGCACGTACCGCGGTGGGGCTGCTCTGAAGCGTGTTATAGCTTGCGCCGACGCGGCGCAGCCCCCCGTCGAAATGCAGCTTCCAGCCATCGGCAACATCGGTTTGATAGCGGATTGTCGCGGCGCCGCTGAATCTCGGCACATAAGGCATCCGGTCGCCGTCTGCGCCGCCCAGCGGCACGGCGCCGGCCGTAACCTTCGCATGAGTGTAGGCTCCGTTTAGCCCGAGGATCAGGCCGTCCACCGGCTCGATCTCGGTCTCGAACTCGAACCCCTTGCTGCGCGCCTCGCCGCCATTGGCAAAATAGGTGATGTTTCCGGGGCCGAGAAGATTGATCTGGATGTCCGACCAATCGATCAGGAAAGCCGAGACATTGAAGTTCGCGCGGCCGTCCAGCAGGTCCGATTTCAACCCCACCTCGTAGTTGACCGTGGAGTCCGACTTGACCGAGGGCGGCACGCCCGGAAGCGCGAGATTGGGCCCGCCCGGACGATAGCCGCTTGCGATCCGGGCATAGATGGTCAGGTCCTGCGAAGGCCGCCAACGCATATTACCCATATAGTTTACGACCGTCTCCTTCGATCGCCCGGGCGTAACGGCTGGCACCGCCGCCGCGCCGCCATCGATCTGTCGGAAATCCTGTTCGTTCCAGCCGACCCGAAGGCCGCCGCTGATGTCGAACCGATCGTTGAATTGATAGGTCAGGTTCGCGAAGCCCGCATATTCCTGATATTTGGTCGGGATCGTCGCGGTGAGCAGCGGGTTGAGGAGTGCCACGGGCGTACCCTGCGCGGTCAATGCGCCGATACGCTGATCCTGCAGCGCTTTTTCGTCCGAATAGAAGAGTCCCGCCATCCACAGGAACGGTCCCTGATCGGGCGAAGCGAGACGGAACTCCTGCGTGAAGCGCTTGAGATCGACCTGGAAATCGAGCGGCGTCAGCCCCGGCCCAGGAAGCCCGCCGTTCGCCGCCGCGCATCCCGGCGTGATGCTGCAGAAAACGGGAATCAGTGGGCCGAACGCAATCGACTGGTCGAGCGTCTGGTCAGCGTTGGCCTTCGAATAGCTTGATGCCGAGGTAAAATCGGCCCAACCGAAATCCCAGTCGACGGTCGCCGCGTAACGCTGGATCTTCTGCGAATAGGGCGTCGCAAGCCGGCGGCGCTGCGACAGCGAATTGTCGCCCGTAAACGGTCGCCCGGTCGCGGGGTCGAGCGTGACAACCGCTACGCCGTCGCCCTGGGTCTTCTGGATCAACGCCGACAATTTGACCGAAATATTCGCATCCGGCGTCCACAGCAGCGCCACCCGCGCACTATCCTGGTCGGTATCGTTGACGTCGCGACGCCCGAGCATCGGATTGTCGATAAAGCCCGGCGACCGTCGCAGCAGATAGCTCGCGCGCACGGCAAGCCGTTCCCTTGCCAAAGGCACGTTGACGGCGCCACGCAATACCCATCCCGCATCGGCCGCGCCTCTCGTCGCGAAGAGCTCCCCGCCCGCCTCGGCGCCAAACGCCACGGTATCGGGGAGTCGCGTGACATATTTGATCAGCCCACCCAACGAATTCGCGCCATAGAGCGTACCCTGCGGCCCGCGCAGCACTTCGATCCGATCGATATCGTAGGGCGCGAGGTCAAGAACGCGCGTAGAACCCGCCGCCCAGGCGTTGCTCGATCCGAACGGCGTCTCGTCGACATACATGGCAACCGCCGCGGTTTCCCCAAGCGGCGGAACGCCGCGCAGGACAATCCGTCCCTGGCCGGCCCCCCCCTGGCTGACGAAGTTCAGCCCCGCGACATAGCCCGCATAGTCGGAAAGCTGTTGCGCCCCGACCGCCTGTAACCGGTCGGCGCCGAGCGCCGTGACCGATGACGGCACGTCCTGCAGGCGTTCGGATCGCTTGTCCGCCGTGACGACGATATCCTCGTCGTCCGCCGGGCCTTCCGTGCCCGAACCATCCGAACTTGCCATCGCGGTCGGCACGGTCGCGAGCGCGATGCCCGCAACGGCGCTGGTCAAAAATAGGCGCTTATGCATGTCGATTCCCCCCCTTGTTCGCCGACGCCGATCGCGAGTTCCGATCGATCCGGGTGCTTCCGGATTTCGGCCGAGGGAATAGTCCCGGGCATGCCGATATGCTTTCAAACAAACTGTAATATACTGAAATTTAATTGTAATTATCGACACCAGCTTGTCATCGGCGACCAACCAGCGTTTTCCATCCCGCGACGATACGCCCGATCAGGACTTTGCGAGTTTCGACCAGCGTCAAACCGAGCGCCCAGGCGAGCGCCCAGATCAGTCCCTCGCCCGTGACCGCGGCCGCTATGACCACGAGCGTCCACATATCCCCGTCCAGCCCCATCGACGCGCCCACCAGAAATCCCGCCCAGCTTGTTACGCAAAGAAGGGCGACCACTTTGACGATCAGCCAGCGAATGGTCCGGCGACCTTCCCCGCGATTCATATTTTCATTGTTCATCGTTCGTCGCACTTTCCATAGCCGCCCGCCACCTTGCTGCCGTGCCCAGCCGTGCCGCGCCCAAAGCCAATAGTCGGAGGCGAACGAAATTTCTTTCGGCCGTCGACACAATGGCGCCGGCGGATCCTTAAGGCTGATGGGCTTGGCGATGTCACAGTCGGCCATCCGCCTCGTTCGGCGCGATCATCATCACGGCAATACTCCTGCGGTGGTCGCACTCATCGTCGTCGCGGCGCTCGCCGCGAACCCGTGGAGGATGTTCACCGTGGCCGGGCGCCGTTCTTGGGACAATGATGCACGTCTATTCGCGCTGGATCGCGGGGAGCCAGCCTGCCCCTCGGCCAATCTTCGATATTTCCAGAGATAGGACTCGGCTCGTATCGCCGGCACATCTTCAGTGCGTCGGCGTCGGGACCATATCTATGTGGGCACGCCAAATATGGTCGACGCTGCCGTCCGGCTGACGGACCGGACCGGCCGCCCTTCTTCTATTTTAGCGCTAGCAAAAACTCACCTGACGGGGCTGTTGCCGCGGGGCGATCGTCAACAGGCCCATCACGACTGCCTTGGTGATGAGATGCGCTCGATTGCGGGCGCTCAGCTTCAACCGCACATTCTCGATATGCCGCTCGACCGTGCGCGGGGCGATTTCGATTTCGAGCGCTATTTCCTTCGCCGACTGCCCAACCGAGACCAGCTCCAGAATCTGCTGCTCCCTGTCCGTCAGTTGCCGTTCCATCCAAAGAAGACCAGATTCCACGTCGCATCTCCTGCACGCTTTTCGCGCGGTTGAACAAGCGACCGATGGAGTTTTTTTGCGCGCGACTCACGCGCAGCCCCTTTGCATGAGACCGTAGGTGCGCCCTATACCCCAGGCAATTGCGATCGCGACGAGTTGGTGCTGGCGCGCGATGATGCTGGTCGCGGCGATAATCCTCCGCCCCGGCCCTATCCATAAATGATGTCGTGGGCTATCTGGACCCGCCCGACGGCCAATGGAGTAGCCGATGTCGACATCCCTTTTCCTCGACGATCTGAAAATCGGACAGCAATGGCACGGCGGTCCTATCGAGATGACTGAGGCCGACATCATCCGCTTCGCACGCGAATATGACCCGCAGCCGATGCATATCGACGCCGCGGCTGCGGCCGGCGGCCGTTTTGGTGGCATCATTGCCAGCGGCTGGCACGTCGCCTCGGTCGTAATGCGCGATTTCGTGGACAACGCTCCATTCGGCGATACGCCGCTCCTCGGGCTCAAGATCGACGATCTGCAGTGGCGCCTTGCCGTGCGTCCGGGTGACGTCCTGCACATCACGCGCGAGGTGGTCGACATCGCGCGGTCCCGAAGCAAGCCCGACCGCGGCGTGCTCACCATGCGGATGACCGTCACCAATCAGGATGGCTTGGTCGTTATGTCGTTCGTCAATCTGATGCAGATGCCTGTCCGGCCCGCAGCCTGACCCTATGGGCCTAGCCCGCAGCCAGGCTTCAGCGCGAAATATCCTGCGCGACATCCGATAGCTGATCGACGGTCGCGCGCGAAAAGGGCGCGAAATCACCGCGGATGCCATGTTTGAGGACCGACAGGGCGAGGCCGTGTTTCGCGGCGGCCGCCAGGCCCTTCCCCTGCCATAGCCCGTCGAGAACGCCCGCGGCGAATGCGTCACCGGTTCCGACCCGGTCGATCACCGGCGCGACGACCGCAGGGTCACTTGCCCCGCCTTCGTCGCGAGTATCGATGCGCGCCGTGATCCGGTGAACGTCCGGGCCGACAATCTCGCGCGCGGTCGACGCGACATATTCGAGCGAGGGGAAGCGATCGAGCAGCGCAAGCGCCGCCTCGCGCCGACGGTCCGCACCTTCACCCGAAAATTCTTTCCCGAGGAGCAGCCCCGCATCGCGATGATTGCCGAACAGAATGGTCGCCTGCGCGACGATCGGTTCCAATATCGCCGCCGGATCGGGCTGCCAGCGTTCCCAAAGGCGGCCGCGCCAGTTGCCATCGAACGATACGCCGATCCCTGAAGCCCGCGCGCGCGTCACAGCTTCAAGCACCGCTTCGGCGCTCTGCGATCCGAGCGCGGGGGTAACCCCCGACACATGCAGCCACTCGGGGGTGGCGAGGTGATTATCCCAGTTCCAGGCTTTCGATGTGGCCTTGGCGAAGGCGGATCCCGCGCGGTCATAGACGACCTCGGCGGGTCGCATCGGTCCACCGGGGAGATAATAATAGAGGCCCATGCGGCCCGCGGGGCGGATAACGGAGGCGATATCGACCCCGTGCCGGCGCAGTTCGCCAAGGACGCCGTTGCCGATCGGGCCTTCGGGAACCGCACTGATCATCGCCGTGCGATGCCCGAGCGCGGCGAGCGCAACGGCGACATTTGCTTCGGCGCCGCCGACATGCGCGTCGAAATACGACGATTGCAGCGGCAGTTCACCATGCGGGACCGAGACGCGCATGACAATCTCGCCAAAGCAGGCGATGGTCGAGGGAGTTTTGATCATTTCCCGAATCCGGTTTCCGCGACGGCGACGCAGGCAATATCGGCGGCGGAACCGAAACGCGCGGTCGCGGTCTGGCCAATTGCGAGGGGATGGACCCCGGTAATCGCACCCGCCGAAATCCATTGCCCCGGTTGCAGCTCGATGACGCCGCGCCGATGGAGGTCGACAAGGAAGTTCAGCGATCCCCAAGGCCCGTCGAGCACGTCGATCGCGCGCCCGGTTCCAACCGTCGTGCCGTCGATCCGCGTTTCGACCGTCAACGACTGAAAATCGGCATAATCGAGCGATGGGCCGAGGAGCAGGCCATTGTTGATGCCGATGTCGGCGATGATGCCATAGGGCGCATGGTCGTGGACATCGGGCGCGGGCGAGCTCGCGACCTCGAAGCCCGCGCGGATCTCGTCGATCCAGGCGGCGCCATCGGCGCTGGCGGTCACGCGCCCGTCGGGCACCGCCCGCAGGCGCAGCATCACTTCGGCCTCGATCGCGCCAGCGCCGCCCGCAAAGATCGCCGCCCGGCCCGGAACCTCTCCGTCCAGTTCGGCGATACGCAACACCGGCCCGGCGACCCGCTCGGCGCCAAGCGTCTCGATCAGCGCCGGCGGAATACGCCCGACCTTCCAGCCGAGCACCGGCGCTCCGATTGCGGCGATCAGGCGCTGCTGTATCGCATAAGCCTCTGCGAGCGTGGTCGGCACCGGCGCCGGAAAAGCTGGCAGCGCACGTCCCGACAGGCGTGCATCGAGCAATGCCGCTGCCGGATCCGGCGCGGCCGGTGAAGACGAAATATCAGACATCAGGCCAGTTTTGCGCTCAGCAGATAGCGTTGACGACTTTCGGCGGACTGCCGACGCAATTCGACCATCGCCCGCTCCTCGGTCTCGTCGAGCATCGATTCGAGCAGGCGGTTGAAGTGGCGCCGCATCGCGAGCCGCGCGCCGGCCGCATCACGCTTGCGCAGCGCGGCGACGACGTCGGCATGTTCGGCCTGACGTGCGCTACCGTCCTTGCGGCAAACCATCGAATGGCTCGTACGCACTTCGGGCAGTTCCATCCGCATCCGCCACAGGCTTTCGATCACATGGATGATCGCCTTGTTGTTCGATGCTGCGGCGATCGTCATGTGGAACTCGCGGTCGATCGCGCTGATGTCATCCTCGCTTGCGGTGTCGTCGGCCATCGCGGTGAGCAGACCTTCGAGCTTTTCGAGCGTTTCGGCAGAAATCGTCGGCGCGGCAAGCGCTGCCGCTTCCGCCTCGAACAGCGACCGTGCCTCCGTCAGTTCGAACGCGCTGACTTTTGGCAGGATCGCATTGTCGCCAGGAAGGATCGCCTCGACATAGGCGCCAGCGCCGGTGCGGATGTGGATCCACCCAGTCGCCTGCAACGCGATTTCGGCTTCGCGGATCGTCACCCGGCTGACCTCGAACCGCTCAGACAGTTCGCGTTCGCCGGGAAGGCGCGTTCCGGGCGGGTAGCTTCCGTCGAGAATCAGACGCCGGATTTCGTCGGCGATATCCTCAAAAAGGCGGCGTTCGGCCATAGCTCAATCATCTCCCCAAATGCGCTTATGGGAGTCCATACAATCCGGTATGACAAGTTTGAAGCCCATGACCGAACTTAGTTCTAAATCCGAGCCCGGATACCGATGAAATATTTCGCGCCATAATAATGATACTGACGGCTGCTGCCATAGACCGGCATATAAGTCGCCTTCGGCTCGTTAAAGATGTTGAGCGCCTCGAAGCGTAGCGACACGCCCTTCATCAGATCGAGTGAGGCGCGGAAATCGACGGTTTCGCTGGGCGCGACATAGCGAAGCTGGCTGTTACCGCCGACGAAGTCCTGGAAATATTTCGCGCGGTAATTGTAGATCGCCTGCAGCGAGACGGGGCCGATTTCATAATAGGCCTGCGCCGAGAGCACATGTTTCGAATAGCCCGACAGGTTCGCGGGCGGGATGATCCCAGCGCTCACCGTATCGGTTTCAGGATCATAGACCTCGCCGAGCCGGATATCCTGCGTTTTGAAATTGGAATCGGCATAGTTGTAGCTGACCTTGGCGCCCAGCCCGTCGAGCGGTTTGGGCAGGAAGCTGAAGCGCGTCGCCGCGGTCAGTTCGAGGCCATAGATGCGCGACTTGTCGGGGCTGTTGCGCGTCTGCGTCACCGGGATCGATACCGACTGGCCGTCGATCGTGAAATCCTCGTCGAACACGACCGGCTGGAAGCCGCCGGTGAACTGCTTGTAATAGACGGTCGCCGACAGCAGGCTGTCCTTGTTCGGATACCATTCGAGCGAGAGATCGCCATTCCACGACATCAGCGGTTTCAGGCGCGGGCTGCCGTTCGCGGTGATGTTGCGGATCGCATCCTCGATCGAGGTGAAGCTGGTGCCGTCCTCAAGCAGGATCGTGCGCCCGGCGCCGAGCGAGCTGGGATTCGGTCGCGACATCGCGCGATAAGCCGCGGCGCGCAGCAAGGTGTTCGGCGCGACTTCGAAGATCGCGTTGACGCTGGGCAGGATGCGCGTGTTCTGGCTCTTGATCGTCACCGTGTCGAAATCGCCCGAGGTAACGAGGCGGATCGAACCGTCCGGATTGGTCACGACGCTGAGGTCGCTGCGCAGGCCGTCAGAGGTCACGCGCGTGTTGACGACGCGCACGCCGAAGTTGCCGCGCACCGGCATATTGCCCAGATCGGCGTCATATTCGGCCATCACATAGCCCGCGAGCGTGCGTTCGGTGACATCGCGGTTCGCAACCGAGCGCGTGTCGGGCAAATTGCCGGGGTCTTCAGCCCCCATATATTCGCGGAACAGGCAGTCGACATCGAAGGTCGCCCAGCTATTGATAGTGTTGCCCTTGGCTGCAGACAGATAATCCTGCTGCGGGAAGGCGGTGCGGCAGAGATTGTTGATGCGGCGGTCCTCGGCAATTGCCGGGTTCAGGTTGAAGTCGCCGTTGCGTACGTCATAGTCGCGGTACGTCAGGTGCGACCAGCGACCGCCCGCCGAAACCTTGCTGAGGAAGCCGTCCATTTCATAGGCGACGTCGAAGCGGCCGGCGTAGATTTCGTTGTGCCGCTTGCTCTCGTCGCGGCGGAAGCGCGCGTCGTCCCAGAAGAGATTGTGATTATTGAGGTCGAAGCGCGGGTCGATCGTGATCGTCGGCACGAAACTGCCCGGCGTGATCGAGTAGGTGTAGGGAATGCGCATGTTGTTGAAGACGGTGCGCACGCCGTTGACGTCGGTCGGGTCGGTGCGCAGGCGGAAATTGCGCTCGATCTCGGTGCGGACGGTGCGCGAATAGCTGCCGTCCAAGGTGACCGTCAGCCGGTCCGACGGCTGCCATTCGACCGACAGGCCGCCGCCCAGATATTCTTCCGACCGCGACAGCTCGGAGCCGTTCGATTCGAGCGAGCTCAGGCCATTGAGGCTCTGAACGATGCCATTTTCGTCGAAGACGACATTGGTCAGGCCATAGCGGCCTTCGGACAGGTTAAGGTCGCGACGGTTCTCGACATAGGTGCGGTCCGAATATTGGACGTCGAGGTTGATGTTGAACTGATCGGACGGGCGCCACTGGATCGATCCGAAAATCGCGTCGCGTTTGTCGGTCTCGCTGATCTGACGGAACGTGTACGCGTTGGGGACGAGATAGAAGGGCAGTTTCTGTCCATACTCGTCGCGCGTATATTCATTGCAATTGTTGTTCGCGACGACGGGCGAGGCCTGGCACGCGGTCCAGGTCGTCGATGCGGCGAAGGTTTCCTCGGGATTGTTCGTGTCGTTGCGCTGGACGCCGATCGCGATGCCGATCGTGTCGTTCGCGAACTGGTCGACATAGCTTAAGGTACCGCGCCAGCCGATGCCGCCCGACCCGACGATGCGGTCGCCATAGGGATTATACTGCGCCTTGACGTCGGCCTGCAGACGGCGCTTGCCGAAATCGAGCGGCCGCAGCGTGCCGATCTCGATCGTGCCCGCGACACCGCCTTCGACAAGGCTCGCCTGCTGGGTCTTGTAGATCTTGATATTGTTGACGAGTTCGGACGGGAACTGGTTGAAGTTCACCGAGCGATCACCGCTGCCGTTCGTCGCATCGCGGCCGTTGAAGGTCGCATTCGACAGAAAGGGGCCGAGGCCGCGCAGGGCGATTTCCGACGCGTCGCCCTTTTCCCGGTGCGTCGTCGCGCCGGTAATCGTCTGGATCGCTTGTCCGACCGAGATGGCAGGAATGTCGCCGATATCGTCCGACGACAGCGCGTCGACGATCGCCGTTTCCGCACGCTTGGTATTGATCGAATTCTGGATCGTTTCGCGGATACCGGTGACGACGATCGCGTCTTCTTCCGGTTCAGCCTGCGGTGTGGGAGCATCTTGCGCCATCGCGGGCGCCGCGGCGATCAGCAGCGTCGAACCGGCACCAGCCAGCAACGCGGCGCGCAGCGTGCGCGCGCGGATCGGATTGCGAGAATTCACGTCGTCTCTCCCTGAAAATCGATTCTGTTCTGCCGGACGCTGTCGAGCATGTCGGCCATCTTGTCAACAATGATGTATGTCAGATTGGTTAGTCCAATTTGACATACACTATCTTTAGCGAACGAGCTGGCTCCGCAGAGCCGGCACCGCGCGCGCAAGCGCCTGCGTAACCAGCTTGGCGGTGACCTCCGCGCCAATGTCGCCGAGGTGAGTGTAGTCGAACTTGCGCGTCACCTGACCGCGCGCGCCATCACCCGCGATCGGCGCCGGCTCGGCGGGCGCCGGTCGAGGGGGCAGCGTCGTGCCCGCCTTCGCCGCGGCGAGTTCTTCATCGGTCGGCGGTTCCTGCGCGAGCTTGGTCGCCATCTCCGCACCCATTTCCTGCGCCTGCGCGGCGCTCAGCGCGTTGAGATCGACGAGCGGCACGTCCATCGCCTTCGCGACGCCGCGCACCTGATCCGACCAGCTTGCGAGCGTGTTCCGAAGCTTGCCGTCCTTGAATTCGCGGCGCGTCAGCGGCGTGACGAGCACCGGCGTTGCCCCCGCCCCCCTCACCTCTTCGACGAAGCGGCGGAGGTTGGCGGGGAACTCGGTCGTCTCGTCGGTCCAGCGTTCGGACTTCGACGACTGATCGTTGTGCGCGAACTGGATCAGCACCCAGGTGCCGCGATAGCCCGGCACCTTCGCCTCGGCGAGCGCAATGTCCCATCCGCCTTCCTGCCGATAACTGCGCGTACTGCGTCCGCCGCGACCAGCGTTGACGCAGGCGACCGACGATTTGACATGGCGCGAGCAGAACGCCCCGCCCCAGCCGCTGTGCGGTGCCATCGTCGAATCGCCGACCAATATGATCTTGTACGGCTCGAGCGGCGGCGCATCTGTCCGCTCGCGGGTCTGGGCCTGCGCCCCGCTCGCGAGCAGGGCAACGATGGCCGTCGCAACGAGCCGGCGCATCAGGAGAAGCCCAACCCGCCGTTGATATCGAGGCAGACGCCCGCGAGGAAGCTGGCCGCCGGCGACGCCAGATAGACGATCGTGTCGGCGACCTCGTCCGGATGGCCTTCGCGGCGCAGCGGAGTGTTGCCGGCGACCGCGGCGCGACCCTCGGGCTTCGAGAAAATGTCGTGGAAGCTCGTCCCGATCAGGCCGGGGCAGACGGCGTTGACGCGAATGCCTTGCGGCCCGAGTTCCTTGGCCATCGAGCGCGTATAGGTCATCAGCGCGCCCTTCGCGGTGGCATAGACCGATGCGCCCGGACCACCGCCATCGCGGCCGGCGAGCGACGACACATTCACGACCGCCGAACCTTCGCCGAGGAAGGGCTGCGCCGCCTGCAGGACTAGAAAGGCCGATTTGAGGTTGAGCGTCATAACCTGGTCGAAGAAGGCCTCGTCCATCTCGCTCAGCGTCTTGCGCGCAACCATGCCGCCCGCGAGATTGACGAGGATGTCGAGGCGGCCGCTGAACGCGATGCCGACCTCGTCGAGCATTGCCTTGACCGCATTGCTGTCGGTGACGTCCGCCTGGATCAGGAAAGCGTCGCCGCCCGCGTCCTTGATGGTCTTCAGCGTGTCCTCGGCGGTTTCGCGACCGCTGTTGTAATTGATCGCGACGCGAACGCCGGCGCGCGCGAGCGCGATCGAGACCGATCGGCCGATATCGCGGCCACCGCCGGTGACGAGCGCGGTTTTCCCCTGGAGGTTCATGTGATGCAGTTCCTTATTCTTGGGTGTTGGTGGGTGGGGTGACGACCGGTTCGACGCGTCCGCCGATCAGCCAGAAACAGAGAAAGGAGATCGGCACGATCGCCGCGCTCAGCGCGAAAATCGGTGCGTAGCTCGTCTTGGTGAGTACGGGGACGAGCCAGGTCGTGATGAGCGTCCCGGCGACCGCGGCAGTGCCGCTGATCCCCGCGAGACTGCCGACCGCGCCGCCGCCGAAATAATCGCTCGGCAGCGTCTGGATATTGCCGATCGCCATCTGGAAACCGAAGAGGATGCACGCGATCAGCAGCACTGCATTTAGCGGCTCGCTCGCTCCGATGGTGAACAGCAGCGACGGCAGCATGATCGCGCAGCCGATCGCGATCGTCAGCGTGCGCGCTTTGTGAACGCCGCCGCCAGCGGTAATAATGCGCCCCGAAAGCCAGCCGCCGAACAGGCTGCCGAGCATCGCCCCGACGAAGGGCACCCATGCGAAGAGGCCGATCTGCTTGACGTCGAAGCCGAAGGTTTCAGCGAGATAGATCGGCAGCCACGACACAAAGAGCCACCACACCGGGTCGAGGAAGAAGCGCGACAGGATGACGCCCCAGCTCTGGCGATAACGCAGCAGCTCGCCCAGCGGCACGCGGCGGCTGTCGTCGCGGCCGGCCTCGGTGCGGCCGGTGAGGATATATTCGCGCTCTTCCTCGCTCAGGCCGGGGTGTTTTTCGGGGTCGGCCTTGTAGAACCAGAGCCAGGGCACAAGCCAGACAAAGCCGAGGACGCCGATCAGCAGAAAGGTGCCGTGCCAGCCGAACTGGACGAAGAGCAGCGCGATCAAAGGCGCCGAGATGATGCCGCCGAGCGATGCGCCCGCGTTGAAAATACCCTGCGCCAGCGCGCGCTCGCGGGAGGGGAACCATAGCGCATTTGCCTTCGCTGCGCCGGGCCAGTTACCCGCCTCGCTGATCCCGAGCGTAGCGCGCAGCACCATCAGCAAAGGCATCGAGCGGACCAGCGCATGGGCCGCGATCGACAGCGACCAGACGACGATCGAGATGGTGAAACCCATGCGCGTGCCGATGGCGTCGAAGATGCGCCCGAAGATCGACTGGCCAAAGGCGTAGAAGATCATGAAGATCGTCACCAGCAGCGCATAGTCTTCCTTCGACGCGCCGATTTCCTTCGACACCTCGGGCCACATCACGGCAAGCGCATTGCGGTCGATGTAATTGATAACGGTCGCGAGCGCGATCAGGGCGATGACGCACCAGCGGAAGCGGCCCTTGATATTGCTCATTTTTTCGCTCCGGTTTTCGCGAGATCGAGGCGGCCTACGGGGCCGGTCCAGGCGAGGGTGCGTCCGTCGACGGAGAGGCTGTGCTTCGCATCTGCCGCGACGTCGTCGGCGACCGCCAATATGATACGCCGCCCGTCGACCAGGGTGACAAGGATCAGATCGACGCCCCTTTCCTTGCGGTGCTCGAGCCCCGACACGCGCGCGCTGCTCGCGACCACCGTCTCGGCCGATGCGTCATAGGCGCCGTGCGGTTCGAGCAGGCTGACGAAAGTCGCGTCCGCCGCGCCATCGATGCGCTGGATTAGCGCGGGTTCACGGCGCAGGTTGAATTCGGGATCGTTGGCGCCGCTTTCGGCGACGATGAAACGCGCGCCCGCGGGCGGCAGCATATGATAGGAATAGAAGCGGCTGCCCTGCATCCATGTCAGCCGCGCCTTGCCCGCCTTCGTCCCTTCACCGTCGACCCACAGATGCTCGTAGCCGTTCGCTTTGCCCAGCACCGGCCGTTCGGCGAGCTTGCGGTCGAACGCGATGTCGCTGTCGATGATATGCCCGGAAAAATGCAGCGGCAGGTCATAACGATGCCTGCCGCTGCCAGTCCCGTGGAGGATATCGAGCGTGAGGGGATTGGCGAGGCCTTCGACCTCGACCAGCAATAGCGTGCGGCGGATTTCGACGTCTTTGTACGCGCTGTCGATTTCGCCGATCGCATAGCGCGTCGGTCCTTCGAGCGACGCAGCGAGTTGGCGCGTTCCCGATTTCTCACCGGCTTTCCAGTCACCCGCAAAATGGCTTTGTTCATCGACGACGAGCGTGTTGTGCGCGATCGTCGCGCTAGCCCAGCTGTCGTTTTCGGGCAGGTATCGCCCGCCGCGCTTCGCCTCGACATTGAGGAAGCGCGCGGCGCCATAGTCGGTCACGACCGCGCCGGTCTCGTCATAATAGAGCCAGCCGAGGCGGTCGAAATGGCCATGCCCCATGCCCTGCACGGTGTTCTTGGCGACGAGCAGCGGGCCGGTCGGGTCGGGCTTCGTGCGCAGGAGCACAAGCGCGCCGTCCTTGCCGTCGGGGCCGTCGGAAAGCAGTCGAGATCCGAACGGCCAGGGTTTCGCCTTGCCCGCTGCAAGATCGGCGGCCATTGCCTGCCCCGCGGGCGTCAACACGGTGCGCCCCTGCCAGTCGGCGATCGACAAGAAGGTCGGATCCTTCGTCGCGCCATAGGCGATCGCGACGGCGTGATAGAGCTCCTCGGTGCGCAGGCTCTTGTCGGGCATTGCGTCATTGATCGGCAGAAAATAGCCATCGTGCGTCACGTCGATCGCCGTGCGGATCGCCTTCAGCACGATGCCGTCGCGATATTCGAAAATCTTGCGGTCCGGATCGTTCGCCGCAATCGCAGCGGCGAAGACGACGAACGGCTGCAGCGCATAGCGCTGGTAATAGGGCCCTTCGGCATAATAGCCGTCGGGCGAGAAGAGCAGGTCGAGCTGACGCAGGAAGCCTGCCTTGCCGCTCTTGTCGAGACCGAGCAGCGCCTTGTCGACAAGGTCGCGGTCGCCGAGCAAATAGCCTGAGAGGCCGACGCCCGCCGCGGCCCAGGTCGCGTGATTATGGATACGATTGATGACTTCGGGCGAGCCGTCCGAGAGGAAATGCGCCATTGGGCGGATCACCTGATCGTCGATGCGCTTGCGGTCGGCGGCAGAAAGGGCACCGCGGATCTCCGCATAGCCCTGCACCGCGTTGACGAGGAAGACGCTGTCGTTGAGGCTCTGCCAAAAGAGGCGGCCGGGAACCTGGTTCGACGCAGCGGGATGCGGTCCGAGTTTCGGATAAAGGTCAGCATAGGCCAGCAACAGGTCGCGGACATGATCGCGGTAACGCACGTCGCCGGTCAGGCGGAAGAGCTGGCCGCCCTCAAAGATCGTGCGGTAATTGCGCTTGTGCTGTTCGTGGGTGAAGCCGCCGCCCGGGTCCTTGGGCACGGGCACGTTGATGCCCGCCTTGATCGAAGCGTCGACATCGCGCCGGGCGCGCTCGACCTCGCCCGCGAAGAGGGGTGCATAGGCTTGCTGCGACGAAGCTGCCGGTGGAGTTTGCGCCTGTGCCGCGGCCGAGGACAGCGTGGCGGCGGCGAGCAGAAGTGCAAGGGTACGGGTCACGGGCGCGCCTCGACGTTGTTTTCGATCAGGCCGCGCGAGGGGCCTTTCCACGCAAGTTCCTCGATGCGCGGCGACGGCGTTGCGGCAAAGGCGTTCGAGGCGATCCGGGTTTCGGGGGCGCCGACCGAATGAATGACGACGATGCCGTCCGACTTCGCAAAGCTATTCTGTACGATGTCGGCGTGCTGAGCGCCCGAGATGCGCAGCGAAGCACCGTCCATGCCGCTGTCGGCAACGCTCGATCCGGTCATCGCGAACCATGGACCGAAAGTGCTTTCGTCGGTGCCCTTGCGCAGCAAGTCGGCGACCATCGCGACGCGCGCGAAACGGCTGCCGGCGATTGTCAGCCGTTCCATCGGATACCAGCCCTTCGGTTCCTGTTCGCCGGTCGCGGCGACGACCACGCCCATCTCGGCGAAGTCGCTGTTCTTGATCGACACATCGTCGGCAAAGGTGCCGGGCGCCATCGCGATCCCGTTGAGGCGGCCCTTGCCGGGGCCGCGCACCGAAACACCTGCAAGCGCGACGCCATAGTTGGGCGCCACGCTGCTCTCGACCACGATCAGCGCGCCGTCGCCGGACGCGCCGCTTGCATCGATCGCGACATTTTCGAGCTGTAATCCGCCGCCGCCTTCGATTCGGGCGAAGCTGGAGGCCACGCGCAGCACGGGTTTCGCATCCTTCGATCCGGCGATCGTCAGGCGGTGCTGCACCGTCAATGGCGCCGCGATGTCATAGGTGCCGGCGGCGAGCGCGAGGGTATCGCCCGCCTTCGCATCGGCGACGGCCTGCGCGAGCGAGGCCCCCGCTGCGAGTGGACGCGTGTCGCCGGTTCCGAACGCCGCTTCGGGCGTGTCCCCGCGATACCAATTGGCGCCAACCTCCGCCCGCGTCACCGGCTTGAGGTCGCGCGGCGCGCCGACCGCGGCGAGCGCTGGATCGGTCGGGTACAACAACCCGTTGGCGGCGCGTTCGAGCTTGACCTCGCGCTGCTCAACCCCCGCGCCGAGCAACGGCTTCGCGACCTTGGCCTCGACATTGCCGGCGAGCGCGATGCCGCCGATTTCGCCCTCGGCGCGGAACGGGTCCTGCCCCTTTGCTCCGACGATCAGATTGCGTTCGAACTTGCTGTCCGTGGGCGCTGCCGAACGCTCGGCATCCGCGCCCGCGGCCAAGGTGATGCGCGCGCTGTCGATGATGCTATTGCCCTCGATCCGCGCGTTCGCGACCTGATGATAGCGGTTGATCACCGAGTTCGGCACGCCGTTCATCACGCTGAGCGCGCTCTTGAACGAGGTGCCCGCGAGCCCTTCGAAATAATTGCCGCGCACGATCTGGTCGCGGTTGATTACGCGTACGCCGCCGGTATCCGCCACGCCCTTGCCGAGGAAGATGTTGCGCTCGACAAGGTTGCCGTTGCCGTGGCGAAGCACGAAGGCGCCCTGCGCTTCGAGCACGAGATTTTCGCGGACGACATTGCCCCCCGACTTGATCGAGACGATCTCGACCTCGCCGCTGGTGCGATCGAAGATGTTGCGTTCGATGATCGTGTTCGACGCGGACAGCGATTCTTCGCTGGTGCCGATGCGGATCGTCTCGCCGCCGTTCGAGCCCAGCGGCGGGCGCGGGCCGAAATAATTGTGATCGATGCGGTGGCGATTGTCGAGCGGATCGCCCGCGCGGCGAATGGCCGCGAGGGTGACGCCCGCATTCGTCTTGCCCTCGAAATGCGAATGATCGACGCGGTTGCCGGTGCCATAAAGCGCGACCCAAATGTCCTCGGCACGGCGGTCCGACTTGCTGAACCCGTCGATGACGACCTCGGTCACGCGAACATCGGTTGCGAGCGTTTTCGAATCGCGCCGAAAGCTGATCACTTCATCGGTCGGGCTGGCGCCATTTTTGAAGACAAGCCCCGAAACGACGAGGTTTTGGCCACCGATGCGCAGGTTCGACTGGCCGGTGAGCAGCACCTTGCCCTTGGTCTGCGCGGTCAGGGTGATCGGCTTGGCGGCCGTGCCGGTGCCGGTGAAGACGATCTGGAAGTCGCGCCATTCGCCGTCGCCAAGGATGATCGTATCGCCCGGCTGCGCCTTTTTCACCGCCGCCTTATACTGAACCTGATCCGATACCAGCATGTCGCGCGCCAGCGCTGGGTGCGCCGTCGAAACCAGCATCGCTATCGTTAGAACCACCCTCATCTGCACTGCGCCTCACCCTTTTTATGATTCTTGCAAACTGGACTACACAACAGGTAGGACAATATCAACCGCATTTCGGTATACAAGATGGGTTGACATATTGGTCTGACAAGACGAGCCTGCCTTCAAACAAAGTCATTGAGGGAGAGTGGGATGATTCGGGGCAGCCTCGTGCGCGTTTCGCGCGGCAACATCAATTTCGCGGCGGCGCTGCTGGGATCGACGGCGATGGCGATGCTCGCCACGCCGGCCTTTGCACAGGATGCGGCCGCCGAAACGTCTGCCACCGACGAGGCGGGAGATGATGCGATCATCGTCACCGGCATTCGCAGCTCCCTTGCCACCGCGCTGGGCGAAAAGCGCGCCACCGACAATATCGTCGAGGTCATCCAGGCCGAAGATATCGGCAAGCTGCCCGACCAGAACCTCGCCGAAGTGCTCGAAAATGTCACCGGGGTTCAGATTACCCGGCAGGCAGGCGTCGGCAACGCAGTGCAGATCCGCGGCACCGATGCGAACCGCACCGAAATCAACGGCGTGTCGACAGTGGGATCGGGCGCCGGTCGCTCGGGCATCAGCTTCGAAGATCTGCCCGCTGCGCTGATCGCGTCGGTCGAGGTCACCAAGGTTCCGACCGCGCAGACGATCGAAGGATCTGTCGGCGGCACGATCAACCTGCGGACAATCCGCCCGCTGGACCTTAAGGACCCGCTGATCGCCGCGCGCGCGCAGATGGAAAATAGCGATCTGTCGAAGTCGACGCTGCCGCGCCTTTCGGCGACGCTCGGCAACCGGTGGGACACCGGCATCGGCGAAATCGGCATCGTGGTGAGCGGCAGCTATGCGCGGCAGGACGTCGCGTCGTTCAAGCCGCGCGTCGACCGCGACGCGCTGGTGCTTCCGGGCTCAGGCCCGAGCGCCGAAGCCTTTCCGTTTCTGCGTATCCAGTTCCTGCAACAGGGGCTCGAGAATTACGAATATGAGACCTATAACGGCACTGCCGCGCTTGAGTGGAAGCCGAATGACGACCTGAAATTCTATTTCGACGCGACACTGAACAACCAGCGCCGCGGGCAACAAAGCCATCGCGTCCAGATTTCGGGTACTGCGACGCCTTCGGTTGTCGATGCCATGAATAACACGGCCTTCGAAACGGTCGATTTCGGCACGCTCAATGGCCCGAACGGCCCGATCGACCTTGGCTCCGTCGAAGCTGCGCTCGCCGGCACCATCGGAATCGGCGGCACGACCGGAAGTGTGATCGATCCGAACCTGCGCACATCGAGCGACACCGGTGCGCGCGTCACCAAGAGCCGCGTCTTCGATTTCGGCACTGACTGGCAGGCAACCGACAAGCTGAATGTCCGCGCCGAAGTATCGCTGTCGACCTCGAAATCCGACTTCCCGAATTTTTCGACGACGCTCGACTTCATCAACCCGAACGGTCCGCAGCCGGTAATCGGTCGCAGCATCGACAATGGCGTGCCGATCGAATTCGACCTGCGCGGCGGCACGTTGCAATTCGGCATCGATCAGGCGAGCCCCTTTGCGCCGACGACCGCGCAATTGCTCGACCCCGCGAACTATCAGCTACAGCAGGTCACGCAGGGCGCCAATTCGACCGACAATCAGGAGCGCGCCGCGCGGCTCGATTTCACTTACGACACGACCGACCTCAACCCGTTCGTCACCTCGGTCGATTTCGGCTGGCGCTGGAACCGGACATCGGCCGAGAACAGCGAATTTTCGAACAATGTCAGCCTGACCAACACGACCAGCGCGTGGAACCGTCCGTCGGGCGACCTGTTTTCCGACATATTGATCCCGGGGCCCAGCAACTTCAATGCCGCAGACGGGCGCCGCCTCTATTTTCCCGACTTCTTGCTGATCGACGGCGGGCTGGCTTTCCGCGATCCGGCAAGCGTGCTGGCGTCGCTCAACGAAGCCATTGCTGCGAGCAACGCGGCGCGCACGCAAGGTCCGGCCGTCGCCTCGCTGGCGACGCCAACCGAATCCTTTGCGGGTTTCTTCAAGATCAAGGAAACGACGAACGCCGCCTATTTCCAGGCGAATATGGAGGGCGAGATTGCCGGCATGCCCGTCCGCGGCAATGCGGGTTTCCGCTGGCTTCACACCAAGCTGTCGTCGACGGGCAACAATATCGCGAATGGCGCGGTCACCGGCCAGACCGTCGCAAAAAGCTCGTACAACTTCCTGCTCCCGCGCTTTAGCCTCGTCCTCGAACCCGCCGACAAGCTGCTGGTCCGCGCTGGCATCGCGCGTGACATTCGCCGTCCGAATTTCGACACGCTGTCGACCTCCTTTTCGTTCGGCACCGGTGCGAACACACCGGTCGCGGTCGGCAATCCCGGTCTCGTCCCCGAAGCGGTGTGGTCGTTCGACCTGTCGGGCGAATATTATTTCGCGCCGTCGAGCCTGATCAGCATCGGCTTCTTTCACAAGAGCCGCACCAACCTGTTCGCGCAGCGGCAGGAGGATCCGGCGCCAAACCTCGACGCGAACGGCAATCTCAATATCTCGATCGATCCCGCCTGCCCGGGCGGCGGCATTTATAACCCGATCGCCAACCGCAACATCAATAACCCCATTCAGGGGGTCGGCATCTGCGTGCCCCGGAGTTCGACCTTCAACGTTCCGGGAACGACGACGCAAACGGGTATCGAAGTCGCATTCCAGCACGATCTGTCGGCATGGGAAGATGTGCTCGGCTTCGCCTCGGGCTTCGGCTTCATCGGCAACTTCACCTATCAAAAGGCGGGCGGCTCGGCGCGCGAATATCGCGCTGCCGACGGTCCGCGAACGGTGTTCACGCAGCTCGGCCATCCGGGTTCGCAGGACCTGATCTCGCTGACCAACCTGTCGAAATATGCCTATAATACGACGCTGTTCTACGACAAATACGGGCTGAACGCGCGCCTGCGCTATACGTGGCGGTCAAGCTATGTGTCGAACGATCCGTTCTTCTTTGGGCTGCCGCTGATCAACGGCGCGCGCGGACAGCTCAACGCCAGCATCAATTACGACATCACCGAGAATATCAACGTCGGCGTCGAGGGCATCAACCTGCTGCGCGGCGATCAGAACCAATATTGCGTGAACGACAAGGCGCTGCTCTGTTTCCAGGGCCTCACCGATCGCCGGATCACGGCGGGGCTTAGCGTAAAGTTCTGATATGCTCCGAACGGACCGGAAGGCATCGAAAACGGCCTTCCGGGACGACGGAGATCAGGCCGTCAAGGCAGCTTTGCCTGCGTCCGCATAGGCGCGCTTCATCCGCGCGAAGGTCACGACCTGCCCGGTCATGATGTCGAGCTGCGACGCGATACCCTGATCGGTCAGCATCCCGTCGGGATCGAAAAGCGGCTGGCTGGAATTGGCGGTGACCGCCATCGGGGTGGGCCAGCCGCGCAACGCATGGGTGATCGAGCGCAGCGTCGCAAGCGTGCTCCCCGCCGCCTGCCACCCGCCCGCGACCGCAATCAATCCTACTGCGCGGCCATCGAAATAGGGCTGCGCGTCGGAGACAAGATCCTGCGCATAGTCGAGCGCGTTCTTGACCACCCCCGACACGGTGCCGTGATAGGCGGGCGATGCGACAATGATGCCGTCGGCATCGCGCAGCGCGGCCATCAGCGCCTGCGCCTTCGAACAACGTTCGCTGCGGTGCGGGGCGTACATGGGAAGGTCGATCGCCTCGCCGGCGAAGAGGCTTGTCTCCGCGCCTTCGGCTTCGCAGCGCATGAGCGCGTGGCGGAGCAGGCGCTCGGCCGATCCGCCGGCAGTGGCGTTGCCGCCGAGTGCGACGATGCGGGGACGATCGATCATGATATCCTCCTTCAGTTGAAGGTCACCTGGCTGCCGCCGCGCAGGAAAGCGATCGCGTTGCGGCGGAGATGGTTGGTGCCGGGGTTGAGGATCGGTTCGGGCGAATATTGCGCGAGGTAGACGCGGCGCATGTTCGGGGTCGAATTCGATCCGGTCGCATGGAGCGCGAGGCTGGAGAAGGCGACGACGCTGCCCGCGGGGACTTCGAGCGTCACGCCCTCGCTGTCGCCGGTATAGCCGACGAGGTCGTTGCTGCCCGGCTGGCGGATGTGCGGGACGATGCCGTTGCGAGTATCGGGCGCCTGCGAGAAAGGCAGGATGCGGACGGTGCCGTTGGCGACCGTCGTGTCGTCGAGCGTGCACCAGCAGGTGAGATACGGCTTGTGATCGGCGGGGCCGCCGTTGCCGACGACATAGCCCGAATCCTGGTGCCAGCTGAACGGCATGCCTTCGCTGGCGCCCTTCACGACATATTGATCGTAGAAGAAATAGGCATCGTCGCCGAGCGTCGCGCGGCAGATATCGGCCATCGTTTCGCTGAACAGCATCTTGCGCAGATCCCGCTGTTGGCGCTGGCATTCGCCGGCGAAATAGCGCTTGCCCTTGTGGCTGATGCCGTCGACCTCGACGCCGAGGCTGTCGAGCCGCGCATCCTCGCGGTCGATCACCCGGCCGCATTCTTCGCGGAGCAGGTCGAGCAGCGGGCCTTCGAGGATGCGTTCGAAGACCGCATAGCCTTCGTTGGCGAATTGTTCGCGCTGGGCCGAGAAATCCATCTTCACTCTCCCGATGTTGTCTAAGGTGCCACGTAGCGTAACATCGTCCATCGCATCCAATCGAATTGCATCCAGCAATCATACGTCTATACTATGACCTATGCGAATGAGACAGGTCGAGGCGTTTCGCGCCGTTATGATGAGCGGGGGCATTACGGCCGCCGCGACGATGCTGAATATCAGCCAGCCGTCGGTGAGCCGGCTGATCGCCGACATGGAGCGCGCGGTCGGATTTCGCCTGTTCGACCGCCGCGGCGCGCGCGTGCATCCGACGGCGCAGGCGCAGGCGCTGTATGAGGCGGTGCGGCGGAGCTATGCGGGGCTCGACCTGCTGGACCAGGCGGCGCGGCGCATTCGCGCGCACCCGGTCGGCACGGTGCGGATTGCGGCGCTGGCGGCGATCGCGATGGCGATCCTGCCGGCGGTGATCGCGCGCTTTCGCATCCTCTATCCCGACATCAAGATCATCGTCGAATCGCTTGGGCAACGCGCGATCGAGGAGCGCGTGTTCCTGGGGCAGGCCGACCTGGGCGTCGGGGTCGATATGCAGGGACGCGAGGGCATCAGGTCGACGCCGCTCGCACGCGCCGAATATGTGTGCATCCTACCCGCCAACCACCCCCTCGCCGCGCGCGAACGACTGGCGATATCGGATTTGGCGGGCGAGGAGTTTGTGGGCCCGATGCACGAAGCCGACGCGCTGTGGACCGGGATCGACACCGCGCTGGAAACATCGGGCATCAGCGTATCGCGGCGGCTGGAGACGCAGCATTCGCAGATATTATATGCCTTCGTCGAAGCCGGGCTGGGCGTGACGATCGCCGAGCCGTTCAGCGCCCCGCGCTTTCACCGACTGGGGGTCGCGGTGCGCCCGATTTCGCCGCCCGTCACGCTCGATTTCGCGCTGCTGGAGCCCGATATCGGGCCGACGCCCGAGATTGTTGCGTGGCTGAACGCCGATGTGGCGCGCGAGACCGAGGCGTGTCTGGCGCATGTTAAGCGGGTGGTGGCGTTGCAATAGGGGGGCACCCCCGGGGGGCCTGTGCGTGTCGGGTTTGGGGTGGGGAGCTGTCGCTGCCCTCTTTGGACATCGCCGGCTGGATCCGGAACGGCGCAAGGGCCGCGCAATATTCCAAAGTTCAGGAAAGTTCAGCCCTATGAGCGCGCCGATTTGCACGTCGCGGAGTGCTGGATGTGCGCGGCACGTCCGATCATGGTCGTACCCCAAGCCATGCAGCGACCACCTTTTTGTTCACGGAATGAAAGAGCCGGATGAAGGCTGGCACGGCCGAATAATGTAGGAAAGACCTAATTGAAGGTGATGTCTGTTTTGGGGTGGGGAGCGGACGATGAAATCCTCCCCACTTGTGGGGAGGTGGCAGCGCGAAGCGCTGACGGAGGGGGGGAGCGCAACTGCGCAGCCTCGCCGAAAGCCGCGAGCCCCCTCCACCGCCTTCGGCGGTCCCCCTCCCCGCAAGCGGGGAGGATTTTACGGCCGCAACCGGTCGATTGCCGTCATTTCAGCCGGATCGTCGCCGAAAGGTTGGAACGAGGCAGAGAGCGGGCGTTTCATTGGCATAGCCCCTCCTCTTCAGGGGAGGGGCAGCGAGCCCCGGACTTGATCCGGGGCGCAGCGGGGTGGGGTCTCGGGACCTTGTGCGAGGCCGAGGGACCCCACCCCAACCCCTCGCCTGAAGGGGAGGGGCTATGTTGGCGCTAGGGCAGTGTCCGGCCGTTCCCTTCCTTCGTCATCCCGGGCTTGACCCGGGATCCCGCTTCTTGAGGCGCCCACTGGTTTCGACTTCAAGCGGGACCCCGGATCAAGTCGAACGAGCCACGTGTCGCGTTCGAGGGTGACGATGATGGGGAAGTCGGCAACCCGTCACCGACGGACCATGCTCAAGTCATAGCATTTGGACATAATATACCGACATTTCTCGATTAGACTGCAATGATTTTGACGCGCATCCCTAGGTCGGCTGGTGGGCAATGGCGCCTTTCAGCCGATTCGTGGCTGCGAGCGACATAAGTTCGCGGCCTGATGTCGAAGCGGACGCGCGATCCGTCACGACAAGGGAAAGGTTGCTGATGACAAGGCCGACACGCGAGCCCGAGCGCATAGCCAGTTCCTCGCACTGTCCTGCAAGCCATAGCATATGGACATGGCATCGCGACATTTCTCTATTGGACCACAAAAATAATAGCGCGCATGGGTCGGCTCGAGATTGTCAATTGAATTAATTGACATACCGAACGGCAGCGCATCAAGGGAGGATCTGAATATGGTTTCGTCGAAAGCCAAAGCCTATCTGACAATCACGACGGCATTGGGAATGGCGATGATCGCTGCCCCCGCCGCAGCCCAAGACGCGGCCGCGCAGGCCCCGGCCGAAGCCAACGCGCCCTTCGCATCGACGGACATCATCGTCACCGCGCAGAAGCGCGAGCAGAATCTGCAGGACGTGCCGGTCGCGATCTCGGTCGTGTCGGGCGAACAGCTCGAACGCTCGAACGTCAATTCGGCCGAACAGCTTTTCCAGCGCGTGCCCACGCTGACCTTCCGCAAGGGCAACACCAACAAGGACTCCGCTCTCTCGATCCGCGGCGTCGGCACGATCAGCTTCTCGTCGGGGGTCGAGCCTTCGGTTTCGACCGTGATCGACGGCGTCGTCTATGCGCGCACCGGCCAGCAGACGTCGGACTTCCTCGACGTCGAGCGCATCGAAGTGCTGCGCGGCCCGCAGGGCAGCCTGTTCGGCAAGAATGCCAGCGCCGGCGTGATCAACATCGTGTCGCGCGAGCCGGGCAACGAGCTGGGCGGCTATGTCGACGCGGCCTGGTATGAGGGCAATGAATATCGCATCCGCGGCAGCATCGGCGGCCCGATCGGCGACGGTATTCGCGCCTCGCTCACCGGCTTCTGGTCGCAATATGACGGCAACGCCCGCAACGTCTTCAACGACCATAAGGTCAACGGTTATGAACATTGGGGCGTGCGCGGCAAGTTGATCGCCGAGCCGGCCGATAACCTGAAGATCACGCTGATCGCCGATTATTCGAAGAATAGCGACAATGGGTTCGCCGACAGCATCGGAACCGTCTTTTCCTCGGCATTCAACAATGCGGTGTTCATCCCGAGCCTCGCGCCGCTGACGCTCGACGGCAAGAACAAGGATATCGACAACGACCTCGATCCCTATACCAAGGACAAGAATAGCGGTGTTTCGGGTCAGATCGATCTCGACCTGGGCGGCGTCACGCTGACGTCGATCACCGCCTATCGTCACTGGTACAACTTCCAGCAGCGCGACGGCGATTTCCGGTCGGATGCGCCGCGTTACGTCAACACCGGTACGGCCGCAGGCGACGTCCGCTCGCACGATCGCGGCGACCTGAAATTCGACCAGTTCACGCAGGAATTGCGCATCGCGTCGGCGAACCCGCAATTCTTCGAATATGTCGCAGGCCTTTATTATTACCACACGAAGGAAGTCGATTTCTTCAACCGCACGGTGACCGCCTGCACCGCTTCGACGCTTCCGACCGTCGGCGGGCTGACGCCCTGCGCCGCCGGATCGTCGACCTATACGACCAACGAGGGCAACGCCGATTTCACGACCAAGCTGACGAGTTATTCGGCGTTCGGTCAGGGCACGCTCAATTTCACCGACGCGTTCCGCGGCATTTTGGGTCTGCGCTATACCGAGGACAAGGTCAGCTATGACTTTGCGCGCCGGTCGACGCAGACGGCGGCGTTCACGGGCGTGAACCCCGCCTTCGCTTCGGCGGGCTCGATCAAGGACAATGGCTGGTCGGGCAATGCCGGCCTGCAATACGACCTGACCGATGATATCATCGCCTACACCACCTATACGCGTGGTTATAAGGGCCCGGCGCTCAACGTGTTTTTCAACATGCTGGCGCGCGACACCGGCCGCATCGATCCCGAAAAGTCGAATGCCTATGAAGTGGGCCTGAAGACGCGCTTGTTCGACCGCCGCCTGACGCTGAACATCGCGGGCTTCTATGCCAAATATGACAATTATCAGGCGAACTTCCTCGACATCGTCGCGGGTCAGGTCGTCACGCGTCTGACCAATGCAGGCACGGTGTCGACGCGCGGGATCGAAATGGACTTCAACGCCGCGATCACCGACGATTTCTCCCTGTCGGGCGGTTTCAACTATACCGATGCGCACATCAACCAGTTCATCTGCCCGCCGGGCGCCGCAGTGACCTGTGCTGATGCGATCAACGGCAAGCCCCTGCCCTTCGCCCCGAAATATAAGGGCACGGTCACGATGGACTGGCGCCTGCCGCTCAATATCGACGGGTTCAACGTCGATCTGAACAGCTCGCTCGTCTATCAGAGCCGTACGCAGTTCGACATCAACCAGAACCCCAATGCGTTCCAGAGCGCCTATGCGATCTGGGATGCGGGGGTGAAGGTGAGCACCGACGACGACAAATACAGCCTGTCGTTCATCGTCAAGAATCTGACCGACAAGCAGTTCGTGATCCAGCGCATCCCGAACGGCACGTCGTTCATGCGCCAGATCACCCCGCGCGATGCCGAGCGTTATTTCGGTGTGACCGCGCGGATGAATTTCTGAACATCCCCTGCCCCCGCCGTGGGTCGCTAGCCAAGGCGGCGGGGGTTTTGATTTAAGAATATTCGCGCAGAGTTCGCAGAGGACGCAGAGGAGAAGAATTTCACGCGGAGATGCGGAGGCGCGGAGAGATTTCTTCCTCCTTCGTCATCCCGGACTTGATCCGGGATCCCGCTCAGCGACGGTGAAAAGCGGGACCCCGGATCAAGTCCGGGGTGACGAAAGGGGCGCGCGCGACGGTGGACAATTGAGCCACGCTCTATTCCCAAACCCTCCGCGTCTCCGCGTCTCCGCGTGAACCAAAAATCTCTGCGATCTTTGCGTCTCTGCGCGCAGAATAAATACGTCGTCCCCGCGAAGGCGGGGGCCGTTATCGGCATGAAACTTGGCCGCTGTGTTTGACTTCCAGCGGCCCCCGCCTTCGCGGGGGCGACATGTGGGGTTGATAGGTGGTGTTAAAAAAAGGATCCTCCCCCATGGCGCTCGATGCGCTCGACACCGGTTTTGCGCTCCGCCTCGGCGGCCAGACGATCCTGACGCACATCGCAGGCGCGCCCTGTTTTTCGGTCGGGCGCGGTGAGCCCCATGTTCATTCGAAGCTTGGCCATTTCGATGTCTCACAAGACGTGATCGAGCGGATCGCGCTGAATCATGTCGAGGTGGCGGGCGACGTCGTGCGCTTTGCCGCCGCCGAAGGAACGCCCTGGCTGCTCGAAGCGACGCTGTCGGGTGATGGCGACAATGCGACGATCGCGTTGAAGGCGCTCGACCCGGCGCTCAACCGATTGTGGCTGCGCGTTCCGGCCGAGGCGGGCGAGCATGTTTGGGGCGGCGGCGAGCAATTCTCTTATTTCGACCTGCGCGGTCGGCATTTCCCCTTGTGGTCGAGCGAGCCCGGCGTCGGCCGCGATCCAGCGTCGCCCTTGTTCCAGCAGGTCGAGGCGCATCGCAAGGGCGGCGGCGGCAGCTATGCGCACACCAATTATCCGCAGCCGACCTTTGTCAGTTCGCGGCGTTATGCGCTGCATATCGACAGCTTTGCCTATGCGGCGTTCGATTTCCGCGCTGCCGATTATCATGAGGTCGAAGTGTGGGAAATTCCCGCGCAGATCATATTATGGGCGCGGCCGCGCTTTGCCGATCTGGTGTCGGCGCTGTCGGATCGCTTCGGGCGCCAGCCGCCGCTTCCCGAATGGTTGCTGAAAGGCGCGGTCATCGGGCTGAAGGATGGCGACAACAGCTTTGCGCGATTGAAGACCTATGAGGATGCCGGGGTCGCGGTGTCGGGGCTGTGGTGCGAGGATTGGGTCGGGCTGCGCATCACCAGCTTTGGCAACCGGCTGTTCTGGGACTGGCAGTGGAATGCCGAGCGTTATCCCGAATTGCCCGCGCGGATTGCCGAGCTGAAAGAGCGCGGCATTCGCTTCCTCGGCTATGTGAATCCCTATCTGGCGGTTGACGGGCCGCTTTATGCCGAGGCGGCGGCGCAGAATTTCATGGTGATGCATCCGACGAAAGATGAGCCCTATGTGATCGACTTTGGCGAGTTTGATTGCGGGCATGTCGACTTCACCAATCCGGCGGCGGCGGCGTGGTTTGCCGATACGATCATCGGCGAGAAGATGATCGATTTCGGGCTGTCGGGCTGGATGGCCGACTTTGGCGAATATTTGCCCGTCGACGTGCGGCTGGCGAATGGCGAAAGCGGGATGACCGCGCATAATCGCTGGCCGGCCTTGTGGGGCGAGGTCAATGCCAAGGGCGTCGCAGGACGCGGCGCGACAGGCGAGACGATGGTTTTCATGCGGTCGGGCGCGACGGGAGTGCAAGGCCATTGCCCGATGCTGTGGGCGGGCGACCAAGCGGTCGATTTCAGCCGCCACGACGGGATTGGCACGGTGATCTGCGCGGCGCTGTCGGCGGGGATGCTCGGCAATGCGCACCATCATAGCGATTGCGGCGGCTATACCAGCCTGTTCGACACGACCCGCGATGCCGAACTGGCAATGCGCTGGGCCGAAATGTCGGCGTTCACCTCGATGATGCGCACGCATGAGGGCAATCGGCCGCGGCAGAATGCGCAATATGACGATGATCCCGAATTGCTCGCGCATTTTGCGAAGATGACGCGGATTTACGCGCATCTGGCGCCTTATCTGCGGCGGTTGTCGAAAGAGGCTTCGGAGACGGGGTTGCCGGTGCAGCGGCCGCTGTTCCTGCATTTCGAGGACGACGCGGAGACTTATGCGATCCAGACATCCTATCTGCTCGGCCCCGATCTGCTCGTCGCGCCGGTAATCGCGGCGGGGAAAAGCGAGTGGACGACCTATCTGCCCGCGGGCGCCGACTGGGTGCATATCTGGTCGGGGCGGAGCCATGTCGGCGGGAGCGATGTGACGGTCGCGGCGCCGTTCGGGCAGCCGCCGGTGTTCTACCGCGCGGGGTCGGCCGACGCGGCGCTGTTCGACGCGATCGTATCGGCCTGAGCGACTTCGCGCAGCACCGCGACGAAGGCGGCGACGAGCGCGCTGCGGCTGCGGTTGCGGAGAAGATGGATCGCGTCGCGCGTGACTTCGGACGATGGCAGCGCGATCCGGTGCAGCCCCGAGCGGACGGCGAGCGCGCGCGGGACGACGGTGATCGCGCGGCCGCACCTTGCCATGTCGAGGCAGGCGGCGGTCGAGTCGAGTTCGAAATCGGGGAATTGCCCGGCGGCGTAGCGGGCGCGCAGCGCGCGCGGGAGATTGCTGCCGGGAGCCGGAAGCGGGAGCGCCCAGGGGAAATCGGCGCTGTCGCCCTGCCCCTTCGCCAGCGGATGATCGGGCGCGCAGACGATAACGAGCGGCTCGGGCGGCAGCGGGATGCAGAGCACTTCGTCGGCGTGGGCGGAGGCGGCGAATTTGGCGCGGTTGCACACGACCAGATCGAGGCGGCGGTCGACGAGCGTTTCGAGAAGCTGCTCCGACGGGCCGCCCGTAACGGTGACGCGGACGCCGGGGTGCGCGGCGGCAAAGCGCGCGATCGTGTCGGTGAGCAACGGTTGCAGCGGATAGGGGCCGCTGCCGACCGCGACGGTGCCGCTGGTCGGATGGCCGAGCCCGCGCGCTTCCTGTTCGAGGTTGGCCGACGCCGCGATCACGTCGCGGGCGGAGCGGATCAGGCGGTCGGCGTCGCTGGTCGGGCGAACATAATGGGTGGTGCGGTCGAACAAGGTCGCGCCAAGCTCTTCCTCGAGCTTCTGGATCGAGCGCGTGAGCGCCGATTGCGTCAGGCCGAGTTCGTCGGCGGCGCGCGCATAGCTCGCGAGGCGGTAAAGCGTATCGAAATGGCGGAGACGGCGGAGGTTCATGGATCGCACCATATCATTCCCATTATGCAATACCAATGCATCTGTGATGCGCTTAGCGTGAAGCCATGAACAGCATGTCGCTCGATACGCGCCGCCGTGCGCAGGTCTTTGCCGAGCTGGAATCGCGCAGCTTCGATCTTGCGGTGATCGGCGGCGGGATCACCGGGGCGGGGATTGCGCGCGATGCCGCGATGCGCGGGCTGTCGGTCGCGCTGGTCGAGGCGCGCGACTATGCGAGCGGGACGAGCAGCCGGTCGTCGAAGATGATCCATGGCGGGCTGCGCTATCTGGCGCAGGGCGATATTGCGCTGGTCAAGGAAGCGGCGTCCGAGCGGCAGATATTGCGCCGGATCGCGCCGCACCTGACGCGGCTGTCGCCCTTTCTGATCCCGACGACGAACATGGCGATGACCGCGAAGCTGCGGACGGGACTATGGACCTTCGAGAAATTGGGCGCGGTGCCCGAGGCCGAGAAGCATGAAGTGATCGGGCTCGCCGAACTGCAGCGGCGCGAGCCGCTGATGCGGACCGAGCGGCTGAACGGCGCGGTGCTTTATCCCGAATTTCTGACCGACGATGCGCGGCTGGTGCTCGCCAATATCCGCAGTGCGCAGGGCGCCGGGGCGGTGGTGATCAACCATGCGGCGGCATCCGAACTGACCGGGGACGGACTGGTCGCGACCTCGACGCTGGGCGACAATCTGGGCGCGCGCATCAAGGCAAAGCTGGTGGTCAATGCCACGGGGGCCTGGGTTGATGCGGTGCGCGGGCTCGAGGCAGGCGAAAGCGATACGCGCATGTCGATGAGCCGCGGCATTCATCTGGTGCTGCCGCGTGCGCGCCTGCCGGTAAGCGCCACGATCATAATCCGCGCCCCCGACAAGCGCAGCATCTTTGCGGTGCCGCGCGGCGCCTTCACCTATATCGGCACGACCGATGTGTTTCATGATGGCGCCGATTATTGGCCCGCGCCGACGCGCGAAGACGTCGACTATCTGCTGCGCGCAACCGAAGAGGCGCTCGAAATCGATCCGATCCGCGATGCCGAAATCGTGTCTTTGTGGTCGGGGGTTCGCCCGTTGATCGCGCAGCCGGGGAAGAAAGCGAACGAGGTGTCGCGCAAGGACGAGATCTGGACCTCGCCGAGCGGGATGATCTCGATCGCAGGCGGGAAACTCAGCGCCTATCGCGCGATGGCCGAGCGTGTCGTCGATCTGGCGGTCGAACGGCTGGGCCAGACCGCGCAGGCCTGTGCGACCGCCGATGCGCCGCTGCCTGGCGGGTCGCGGGCGGCAAGGCTGGACGGGCTCGATCCGCTCGCCGCCGAACGGTTGGCGGGGCTCTATGGCGACGAGGCGAACGAGATCGTCATCGCAGGCGGCGATGTCACGGCCGAGGCCAAGCGCGCGGTCACGCACGAGGGCGCGGCGACGCTCGAGGATTATTGGGTGCGCCGCAGCGCGCGGGCGTGGTTCGACGCGGATGCGGGGCTCGCCGCGCTGGCCCCTGCCGCCGACGCAATGGGTGCGCTTCTCGGCTGGGATGACGCCATGACGGCAGCGCAAATCGCGCATTGCCGAGCCATCAACGATGCGAGCCGCAGGCTTTTGGGAGAATGAAATGCGTTCGATAACCGAAGCTCTGGCTAGCGCGATCGGCGCCGACCGCGTCGCGAGCGATGCCGAAACATTGAACGCACGGCGCTACGACCAATGGGCAGTCAAGCATCTGCGCGACTGGCGCGGCGAAGCCGTGGCCGCGCCGGCCTGCGTCGTGCGCCCGCAGTCGGTCGAAGATGTGCAGAAGATCGTGAAGCTCGCCGCGGAGAAGCGCGTGCCGCTGATCCCTTTCGGCCTCGGCAGCGGGGTTTGCGGCGGGATCGAGCCGACTCCACAAGCGATCCTGCTCGACATGAGCGGCATGAAGCGCGTGCGCTATATCGACAGCGACGATCTGCTCGCGAGCTTCGACGCGGGGCTCAACGGCATGGAGGCCGAGGAGGCGGTCGCGGCGCATGGGCTGACGATCGGTCACTGGCCGCAGTCGATCGCGATCAGCAGCGTCGGCGGCTGGGTCTCGACGCGCGCATCGGGGCAATTTTCGACCGCTTATGGCAATATCGAGGACATTATCCATTCGATCGAGGCGGTGCTGCCGAATGGCGAGCTGGTGACGCTGGGCAAGGCAGTGCGCGCTGCGGCGGGGCCGGACCTGCGCCATCTGCTGATGGGCGCCGAAGGCACGATGGGTGTCATCACCGGGGTGACCTTCTCGCTGCGCGCCAAGGCGCCGCACCGCGATTACAGCATCTTCTATGCAAACGACATGCGCGCCGGATTCGAAGCGCAGCGGCAGATCGTCCGCGCCGACTGGCGCCCGCCGGTGATGCGCCAATATGACGGGCGCGAAGTGCGGCGATTGTTCCGCGACTATGAACGTGACGGCAAGGCGATGCTGTTGATGGTGCATGAGGGACCAAAAGCGCGTGTCGATGCCGAACTGGCGGCGATGCACGCGATTTGCGCGGGTGCGGGGCTCGAAGCCGGCGATCCGATGGCGGCGAAGCAGTGGATCGAAAAGCGCAACCATGTGCCGAGCTGGCGCGACATGTTCGAGCGCGGCTATGTCGCCGACACGGTCGAGATTTCGGGGCGCTGGAGCGAGATCGGCGCAATCTATGACGCGAGCATCGCGGCGCTCAACGAAATTCCCGGCGTGATCAACGCGTCGGCGCACAGCAGCCATGTCTATCGATCGGGGATCAACCTCTATTTCAGCTTTGCCGCGACGTTCGAGGACAGCGCGCAGATGGAGCCCGCCTATTTCGCCGGTTGGCGCGCGATCATGGAAGCGACCGCGAAACATGGCGGCGGGGTTGCGCACCATCATGGCGCGGGGCGGCTTCGCAAGCCGTATCTGCACCATGATCTGGGCGAGAATGGCGTGGCGTTGCTGCGGCGGATCAAGCATTGTCTCGACCCGGAGGGGATTATGAATCCGGGGAATTTGATACCTGATGCGTAAATGCGGCGTCGTTGCGGCCCCGGACTTGATCCGGGGGACGCAGGCCAGTGCGGCTTGTCACGCCCTGGATTGCTTCGCTTCGCTCGCAATGACGATAGTGGGAGCGCGGTGTGAGTAGTCACGGCCACCTGCTCCTTGCGCTCGACGCGGGCACCACCGGCGCGCGGGCGATGCTTGTTGATCCGGCGGGGATGGTGTTGGGCGTCGATAAAAGGCCGATTACCAGCCGCTTCCCGGCCCCCGGCTTTGTCGAGCAGGATGCCGGCGAAGTCTGGACGATCTGCCGCGCGGTGATCGACGGTGCGCTCGCCGCGGCGGGGCGCAGCATCGCCGATGTTGCCGCGATCGGCGTGACGACGCAGCGTGCGAGCATCATTCTTTGGGATCGCACGACGGGCGAGCCCGTCGCGCCGATGCTCGTGTGGAGCGATTTGCGCGGGATGGAGGAATTCAAGGCGCTGCGCGCCGCGGGCTTCACCGGCTGGCCGCAGGTGCCGTCGGCAAAGCTTCCCGCAGCGATTGCGCTGTCGGGGCGCAATACCGACGATCTGAAATGGGGCACGCTCGATAGCTGGCTGACCTTCAAGCTGAGCGGCGCGCATGTCACCGATGCGTCGGCGGCGTGGCTGACCGGCTATTATGATTATGCGAAGGGCCGCGGCTGGGATCCGGCTTTGCTGGCGCACCAGCGCCTGCCCGCGGCGATGTTTCCGGCGCAGGTCGAGAGCTGGGGCCCTATTGCCGAGAGCGACCCGGCGGTGCTCGGCGCGCGCGTGCGGATCACCGCGCTGATCGCCGACCAAGAGGCTGCGATGGTCGCGCATGGCGCACTGGGGCGCGGCGACTGGAAAGCGACCTATGGCACGTCGGGCGTGCTGATGGCAGGGACCGGCGATGTCCCCGAGACGATCCACAATAGTATGCCCGCCGAGGCGCTGGCGTTCGCGGGCGGCAAGGCGCGCTTTTGCGTCGAGGGGATGGTGATCACGACCGGATCGCTGATCGAATGGCTGTGCGGCGGGCTGGGGCTGTTCGCTTCGCCAGCGGCGATGGAAGCGGCGGCGGCATCGGTCGCCGATGCGGGGCAAGTCGTCGTCCGGCCGTCGCTGGCGGGAATGGGCGCGCCGCACGGCAAGTTCGACGCGCGCGGGCTGATCGCGGGGTTGAGCTTTGCCGACGGGCCGGGACAGGTCGCGCGGGGGGCGTTGCAGGGGATCGCCTTTCGCTTTCGCGAGATCGCCGATGTCATTGCCGATGCCTTGCCGGTGCCCGAAGCCTTGCCCGTTGCGGGCGGATTGTCGGCGAGCGACACATTATTGCAGTTGCAGGCCGATGCGTTGCAGCGCCCGGTGCGACGTCATGCGGTGC
>Ga0102594_1000134_pt1 | contig 116485 bp, 119 predicted proteins | sample AraplaCol_mLB_r2_2_FD_76863 | JGI IMG/M metagenome (GOLD analysis project Ga0102594, IMG submission 76863) | Arabidopsis root microbial communities from North Carolina, USA - plate scrape MF_Col_mLB_r2 (SPADES assembly) (version 2) | ecosystem: Host-associated > Plants > Roots > Endosphere... | reverse complement strand
CATCCGCGTGCAGGCCGACGGCCAGATGAAGACCGGCCGCGACGTCGCCATCGGCGCGCTGCTGGGCGCCGACGAGTTCGGCTTCGCCACCGCGCCGCTGGTGGTCGAGGGCTGCATCATGATGCGCAAGTGCCACCTGAACACCTGCCCGGTGGGCGTGGCCACGCAGGACCCGGTGCTGCGCAAGAAGTTCTCGGGCAAGCCCGAGCACGTGGTCAACTATTTCTTCTTCGTCGCCGAGGAAGTGCGCCAGATCATGGCGCAGCTGGGCATCCGCAAGTTCGACGACCTGATCGGCCGCGCCGACCTGCTGGACATGCGCAAGGGCATCGAGCACTGGAAGGCACGCGGCCTGGACTTCGGCCGCCTGTTCGCCCAGCCGCAGGTGCCGGCCGACGTGCCGCGCTTCCACGTGGACAACCAGGACCACGGCCTGGAGAAGAGCCTGGACGTCAAGCTCATCGAGAAATCGCGTCCCGCCATCGACAAGGGCGAGAAGGTGCAGTTCATCGAGGTGGCGCGCAACGTCAACCGCTCGGTGGGCGCCATGCTCTCGGGCGCGCTGACCAAGGTGCATCCGCAGGGCCTGCCGGACGACTCCATCCGCATCCAGCTGGAAGGCACGGGCGGCCAGTCCTTCGGCGCCTTCCTGCAGCGCGGCATCACGCTCTACCTGATCGGCGATGCCAACGACTACACCGGCAAGGGCCTGTCGGGCGGCCGCGTGGTGGTGCGCCCCAGCCTGGACTTCCGCGGCGAAGCCGCAAAGAACATCATCGTGGGCAACACCGCGCTGTACGGCGCGACCACGGGCGAGGCCTTCCTGTGCGGCGTGGCCGGCGAGCGCTTCGCGGTGCGCCTCTCGGGCGCCACCGCGGTGGTGGAAGGCACCGGCGACCACGGCTGCGAATACATGACCGGCGGCACGGTCGCGGTGCTGGGCAAGACCGGCCGCAACTTCGCGGCCGGCATGAGCGGCGGTGTCGCCTTCGTCTATGACGAGGACGGCGAGTTCGCCTCGCGCTGCAACCTGGCCATGGTGTCGCTGGACAAGGTGCTGACCTCGGCCGAGCAGACCGCCAGCGTCAAGCGCGCCGTGTGGCACGGCGGCCAGACCGACGAGGCCTTGCTGCGCAAGCTGCTGGAAGACCACCACCGCTGGACCGGCAGCAAGCGTGCCCGTGAGCTGCTGGACCACTGGGCGACCGCCCGCACCCGCTTCGTGAAGGTGTTCCCGAACGAGTACAAGCGCGCCCTGTCCGAGATCCACGACCGCGAAGTCGAAGCCAGCAGCGCCGGCAACAACGCCCACGTGGGCCTGGAGCCGCACGCCACCCGCGCGCCGGCCAAGGTCTGAGCGGCGGCAGCGAAGAGCACATAGAAATACAAGGAAAGCACGATGGGAAAGATCACCGGCTTCATGGAGCATGAGCGCATCGAGGAGGGCTACAAGCCCGTCGACGAGCGCGTCAAGCACTACAAGGAATTCGTCGTCGGCCTCGATGCCTCGCAGGCCAAGGTGCAGGGCGCGCGATGCATGGACTGCGGCACGCCCTTCTGCAACAGCGGCTGCCCGGTCAACAACATCATTCCGGACTTCAACGACCTGGTCTATCGCAACGACTGGCAAAGCGCCTTCGCCGTGCTCGATTCGACCAACAACTTCCCGGAGTTCACCGGCCGCATCTGCCCCGCACCCTGCGAGGCGGCCTGCGTGCTCAACGTGAACGACGACGCAGTGGGCATCAAGTCGATCGAGCACGCCATCATCAACCGCGCCTGGGACGAAGGCTGGGTCGCGCCGCGCGTGGCCCGCCACAAGACCGGCAAGAAGGTCGCCGTGGTGGGCTCCGGCCCGGCCGGCATGGCCGCGGCCCAGCAGCTGGCGCGCGTCGGCCACGACGTGACCCTGTTCGAGAAGAACGACCGCATCGGCGGCCTGCTGCGCTACGGCATCCCCGACTTCAAGATGGAGAAGTCGCACATCGACCGCCGCGTCGAGCAGATGAAGGCCGAAGGCGTGGTGTTCCGCACCGGCGTCGTGGTGGGCGCCGCCAAGGACCCGCTGGGCAAGGGCTCGAAGGTCACCAACCTGGCCAAGGAAACCGTCACGCCCGAAGAGCTGCAGAAGGACTTCGATGCCGTGGTCCTGACCGGCGGCGCCGAGCAGTCGCGCGACCTGCCCGTGGCCGGTCGCGACCTGGACGGCATCCACTTCGCGATGGAGTTCCTGCCCCAGCAGAACCGCGTGAACGCCGGCGACAAGGTCAAGGGCCAGCTGCGCGCCGACGGCAAGCACGTCATCGTGATCGGCGGCGGCGACACCGGTTCCGACTGCGTGGGAACCAGCAACCGCCACGGCGCCGCCAGCGTCACGCAGTTCGAGCTGATGCCCCAGCCGCCGGAAGAGGAGAACCGCCCGCTGACCTGGCCCTACTGGCCGATCAAGCTGCGCACCAGCTCCAGCCACGAAGAGGGCTGCGAGCGCGAGTTCGCCATCTCCACCAAGGAGTTCACCGGCGAGAAGGGCAAGATCACCGGCCTGACCACGGTCAACGTGGAATTCAAGGACGGCAAGTTCGTGGAAGTCGCCGGCACCGAGAAGACCTACAAGGCCGACCTGGTGCTGCTGGCCATGGGCTTCGTGAGCCCGGTCGCCTCCGTGCTGGAAGCCTTCGGCGTCGAAAAGGACGGCCGTGGCAACGCCAAGGCCACGGTGGACTTCATCGGCGGCTACCAGACCAACGTGCCCAAGGTGTTTGCCGCCGGCGACATCCGCCGCGGGCAGTCGCTGGTGGTCTGGGCGATCCGCGAAGGCCGCCAGGCTGCGCGCGCGGTCGACGAGTTCCTGATGGGCTTCTCCGACCTGCCGCGCTGAGCGCGAGAGGGCGCCGAAGGGCGGGCCACGCGGCCGCCCATTCGGAGGGTGTCGCACGGCTGCCACGCCGCCAGGGCAGGGCGGCCGGCACCATCATTTATCATCGTGATACCGCCAAGCCGGGATTTCCCTGAGGGGACACCCGGCTTTCTTTTTTTCTCGATGACCGACCTGGCAACTCCCCCTCTCGTCGAATTCAGGAATCTCGCGTTCGGATACGACTCGCGCGTCATCCTGGACGGCGTGTCCTTTCGCGTGCCGCGCGGCAAGGTCACGGCGATCATGGGCGCGTCGGGCGGCGGCAAGACCACCACGCTGCGCCTGATCGGCGGGCAACTGCGGGCCCGCGGCGGCGAGGTGCTCTTCGATGGCCAGGACGTGGCCCGGCTGGACGCCGCGCAGCTCTACAAGGCGCGCCGGCGCATGGGCATGCTGTTCCAGTTCGGTGCGCTCTTCACCGACATGAGCGTGTTCGACAATGTCGCCTTTCCGCTGCGCGAGCACACGCAGCTGTCCGAGGCGCTGATGCGCGACATCGTGCTGATGAAGCTGGAGGCCGTGGGCCTGCGCGGCGCGCGCGACCTCATGCCCAGCGAGATCTCCGGCGGCATGGCCCGCCGCGTGGCGCTGGCGCGCGCCATCGCCCTCGATCCGGAGCTCGTGATGTACGACGAGCCCTTCGCCGGGCTGGACCCCATTTCGCTGGGCACCGCCGCGCAGCTCATCCGGCGCCTGAACGATTCGCTGGGCCTGACCAGCATCGTGGTCTCGCACGACCTGGAGGAGACCTTCGGCATCGCCGACCACGTGGTGATCCTGGCCAACGGCAAGGTGGCGGCGGAAGGTCCGCCGGCCGAAGTGCGCCAGAGTGCCGATCCGCTGGTGCACCAGTTCGTCAACGCGCTGGCCGACGGCCCGGTGCATTTCCACTATCCCGGTCTGAGCGTTGCCGAGGACTTCGGCGAGTCGACCGGAGGACGCGCATGAGCTGGTGGCGTCCATCCGACGTCGGCTTTGCCGTTCGCTCCAAGCTGGCGGGCCTCGGCTGGGGCGCCAAGCTTTTCGTCAGCCTGCTGGGCCATGCTGGCAGCAGCTTCCGCCGCTTCGGGCTGGTGCGCGACCAGATCCATTTCCTGGGCAACTACTCGCTGGCGATCATCGCCGTCTCGGGCCTGTTCGTTGGCTTCGTGCTCGGCCTGCAGGGCTACTACACCCTTCAGCGCTACGGCTCGGCCGATGCGCTGGGCCTGCTGGTGGCGCTGAGTCTGGTGCGCGAGTTGGGCCCGGTCGTTGCTGCACTCCTTTTCGCGGGGCGCGCCGGCACCTCCCTCACGGCCGAGATCGGCCTGATGAAGGCCGGCGAGCAGCTCAGCGCGATGGAAATGATGGCGGTGGACCCGGTCCAGCGCATCCTGGCACCGCGCTTCTGGGGCGGCGTGATCACCATGCCGCTGCTGGCCGCGGTGTTCAGCGCCGTCGGCGTGATCGGCGGCTACGTGGTGGGCGTCGTCATGCTGGGCGTCGACCCGGGCGCCTTCTGGGGCCAGATGCAGGGCGGCGTCGACGTCTGGCGCGACGTGGGCAACGGCGTGATCAAGAGCCTGGTGTTCGGCTTCACCGTGACCTTCATCGCGCTGCTGCAGGGCTACGAGGCGCAGCCAACGCCGGAGGGCGTGTCGCGCGCCACCACGCGCACCGTGGTGATGGCATCGCTGGCGGTGCTGGGACTGGACTTCGTGCTGACCGCGATGATGTTCAGCATCTGAAGAAGAATTGAAGGATCGAGAGATGCAACGCTCCAAGAACGACGTCTGGGTGGGCCTGTTCGTGCTGATCGGTGCCGCGGCGCTGCTGTTCCTGGCGCTGCAGTCGGCCAACCTGCTGAGCCTGAGCTTCCAGAGCAGCTACAAGGTGACGGCACGCTTCGACAACATCGGCGGCCTCAAGCCGCAAACGGCCGTCAAGAGCGCGGGCGTGGTCGTCGGTCGTGTTGAATCCATCACTTTCAACGACAAGAGCTTTCAGGCAGATGTCACATTGGCCCTGCAAAGCCGTTACAGTTTCCCCAAGGACAGCTCGCTCAAGATCCTGACCAGTGGCCTGCTCGGCGAGCAGTACATCGGCATCGAGGCCGGCGCCGACGACAAGAACCTGCAAGCGGGCGACTCCATCACTGCCACACAATCGGCGGTGGTTCTGGAAAACCTGATCAGCCAGTTCCTCTACAGCAAGGCCGCCGAAGGCAGCCAGGCTGCGGGGGCCAACAACAAGAAATGAAGTCCATCTCGATTCGCTCCACGGCGGCCCGCGCGTTCCGCAAACCGGCGCGGCGGTTGCTGGCCGCCGCCGCGGTCGCTGCCTGCCTGGGCGGTTGCGCCTCGGCGCCGCAGGCCAATCCGGCCGACCCGTGGGAGCCCATGAACCGCGGGATCTACCGCTTCAACGATGCGGTGGACCAGGCCGTGATGCGCCCGGTGGCCGTGGCCTACGAAACCGTCGTGCCGCAGCTCATGCGCACCGGCGTCACCAACTTTTTCAACAACCTCGTCGACGTCTGGAGCTTCGCCAACAGCGTGATGCAACTGCGCGGCCAGCAGAGCGCGCAGACCTTCATGCGCGTCAACGTCAACACCTTCTTCGGCCTGGGCGGCCTGCTCGACGTGGCCTCCGAGGCCGGCATCGAGCGCCACCGCGAGGACTTCGGCCAGACGCTGGGGCGCTGGGGCGCCGGGCCCGGCCCGTATGTGGTGCTGCCCATCCTCGGGCCCTCGACCCTGCGCGACACGATCGCGCTGCCGGTGGACTACTACGGCGGCCTGATCTCCAACGTCGGCGACATCCCCGTGCGCAACACGCTCTACGCGATGCGCCTGGTGGATGCCCGCGCACAATTGCTTCCGGTCGACCGGCTCCTGCGCGACGCCGCCCTGGACCGCTACTCGCTCACGCGCGACGTGTTCCTGCAGCGCCGGCGTAACGACGTGTACGACGGCAACCCGCCGGACGACGAACAATAGCCGTAGGCCCGCGCCTACAGCCCCAGGGGAACCTCCCGCACGGTGTCGACCCCAAGGGGACTTGAACATCACCCGACTGCATAGCCAAGGGACTTTCACATCATGAACAAAAAGCCGACGCCGACGACTGCCGCACTCCTGCCACGCCGTGGCTTCGCGCGCGTGCTGATGGCCGGCGCGTTGCTGGTGGGCGCCGCCATCGGCCTGGCGCCGCTGGCCCGGGCGGCCGACGAGGCGCCCGATGCACTGGTCAAGCGCCTGTCCACCGACGTGCTGCAGCAGCTCAAGAGCGACAAGACGATCAAGGCCGGCGACATCCCCAAGATCATGCAGCTGGTCGACACCAAGATCATGCCCAACGTCAACTTCCAGCGCATGACCGCCTCGGCGGTCGGCCCGAAGTGGCGCGAGGCGACGCCCGAGCAGCAGAAGCGCCTGCAGGATGCCTTCAAGCTGCTGCTGGTGCGCACCTATGCGGGTGCGCTCGACCAGGTCACCGATCAGGAGGTGACCATCAAGCCCTTCCGCGGCTCGGCGGATGACAAGGAAGTACTGGTGCGCACCGAGGTGCGTGGCTCGGGCGAGCCGGTCCAGATCGACTACCGCCTCGAGAAGACCCCCGGCGAGTCCGGCGGCTGGAAGATCTACAACCTGAACGTCCTGGGCATCTGGCTGGTCGACACCTACCGCAGCCAGTTCACCCAGGAGATCAACGCCAAGGGCATCGACGGCCTGATCGCCGCCCTGGAAGCGCGCAACAAGCCTGGCGCCGCCGGCGCCAAGAGCTGAGGCGGCGCGCGGCCATCATGATGCTGGTGCTGCCTGCCCGCCTGACCCACGAGGAGGCGCCCGCCTGCATGCGCATGCTGCAGCAGGGAGTGGCTGCGGGTCAGAGCGGCTCATCCACCGTGGTGGACGCCAGCGCACTGGCGCAGTTCGATTCCTCGGCGCTGGCCGTCCTGCTGGAGTGCCGGCGCGAGGCGACTGCGCTGGGACGGGGCTTCGCGGTGAAGGGGTTGCCTGCGCGGCTGCGCGAACTCGGGTCGCTCTACGGCGTGGCGGCGTTGCTTCCGGCGGCGCCCTGAGCGGTCGAGGGGCGCTTGGCCGCCCCGGGGCGGGAAAATCCCCGGCCCCTTAAAATCTCGGGCTCCCATGCCCGCCATCTCCTTCCAGTCGGTCTCCAAGACTTATCCCCCCTCACGCCAGCAGCGGGCCCAAGGCAAGACCGGCCTGCGAGCCCTGGACGGCGTCAGCTTCGATATCCAGGAAGGCGAGTTCTTCGGCCTGCTGGGCCCCAACGGCGCCGGCAAGACAACCTTGATCAGCATCCTGGCCGGCCTTTCGCGCCCCACGGCCGGCGCGGTTCACGTCAACGGCTTCGACGTGCAGACCCAGTTCGCCGACGCGCGCCGCCAGCTCGGCGTGGTGCCGCAGGAGCTGGTCTTCGACCCCTTCTTCAACGTGCGCGAGGCGCTGCGCATCCAGTCGGGCTACTTCGGCATCCGCAACAACGACGACTGGATCGACGAGCTTCTCTCCAGCCTGGGCCTGGCCGACAAGGCCACCGCCAACATGCGCCAGCTCTCGGGCGGCATGAAGCGCCGGGTGCTGGTGGCGCAGGCCCTGGTGCACAAGCCCCCGGTCATCGTGCTGGACGAGCCCACTGCCGGCGTGGACGTGGAGCTGCGCCAGACGCTGTGGCAGTTCGTCGCCCGCCTCAACAAGGAAGGCAGCACCGTGCTGCTCACCACCCACTACCTGGAAGAGGCGGAGGCCCTGTGCAACCGCATCGCCATGCTCAAGCAGGGCAGGGTGATCGCGCTGGACCGCACCAGCGAGCTGCTGCGCTCGGCCGCCAGCAACGTGCTGCGCTTCAAGACCGATGGCCAACTGCCCTGGGAGATCGCCCGCAACGCGCGCATCACCGGCCGCATCGTCCAACTTCCGGCGCAGAACGCGCACGAGGTGGAACAGCTCCTGGCTGCCATTCGCCAGGCCGGCCTGGCGGTGGAGGACGTGGAGATGCGCAAGGCCGACCTGGAGGACGTGTTCATCGACCTGATGGCCGGTGAGCAGACCCCGCTGGAGGTGGCGCGATGATGATCACGGCCACTGGCTGGCGCGCGCTGCTCTACAAGGAGGTGCTGCGATTCTGGAAAGTGGGCTTCCAGACCGTGGGCGCGCCGGTGCTCACCGCGGTGCTCTACCTCATGGTCTTCGGCCACGTGCTGGAGGACCACGTCAAGGTCTACGGCACCGTCAGCTACACCGCCTTCCTCATCCCCGGCCTGGTGATGATGAGCGTGCTGCAGAACGCCTTCGCCAACAGCTCCTCCTCGCTGATCCAGAGCAAGATCATGGGCAACCTGGTGTTCGTGCTGCTCACGCCGCTGTCGCACTGGGGCTGGTTCTTCGCCTACGTGGGTTCGTCGATCGTGCGCGGCCTTGCCGTGGGCGTGGGCGTGTTCATCGTGTGCCTGTTCTTTGCCGTGCCGGGCTTCGAGCGCCCTCTGTGGGTGCTGGCCTTCGCCTTCCTGGGCGCGGCCATGCTGGGCACGCTGGGCCTGATCGCCGGGCTGTGGTCGGAGAAATTCGACCAGATGGCGGTGTTCCAGAACTTCCTGATCATGCCCATGACCTTCCTGTCGGGCGTGTTCTATTCCATCCATTCGCTCCCGCCCTTCTGGCAGAAGGTGAGCCACCTCAACCCCTTCTTCTACATGATCGACGGCTTCCGCTACGGCTTCTTCGGCGTGAGCGATGCCTCGCCGTGGCTGAGCCTGGGGATCGTCGGCGGGGCCTGGCTGGCGGTGAGCGCGCTCGCCGTGCATCTCCTGCGCATCGGCTACAAGATTAGAGGCTGACCCCATGACCGCCGACGAACTCCAATCCATCATCGCCGCGGGCCTGCCCTGCGAGCACATCGCGCTCGAGGGCGATGGCCGCCACTGGTACGCAACCATCGTCTCGGCCGAATTCGAGGGCAAGCGGGCCATCGCGCGGCACCAGCGGGTCTACAAGACGCTGGGTGCGAAAATGCATACCGACGAGGTGCACGCCCTCTCGATGAAGACCTTCACGCCGGCCGAGTGGGCCGCCCAACCCAAGGCCTGACCTAACACCATGGACAAACTCCTGATTCGCGGCGGGCGCCAGCTCCGCGGCGAAGTACCCGTTTCCGGCGCCAAGAACGCCGCCCTGCCCGAACTCTGCGCTGCCCTGCTCACCGACCAGCCGGTGGTGCTGCACAACGTGCCGCGCCTGCAGGACGTGGCCACCATGCTCAAGCTGGTGCGCAACATGGGCGTCGTTGCCGATCGCGACGACAACGGCACCGTGCGCCTGGATGCGCGCGACCTCACCAACCCCGAGGCACCTTACGAGCTGGTGAAGACCATGCGCGCGTCGGTGCTCGCCCTGGGGCCACTGATCGCACGATTTGGCCATGCGAAGGTCTCGCTGCCCGGCGGCTGCGCCATCGGCTCGCGGCCGGTGGACCAGCACATCAAGGGCCTGCAGGCCATGGGCGCCGAGATCAACGTCGAGCACGGCTACATGGTGGCCAGGCTGCAGCCGGGCAAGAAGCGCCTGCACGGGGCGCGCATCACCACCGACATGGTCACCGTCACCGGCACCGAGAACTTCCTCATGGCCGCCGCGCTGGCCGAGGGCGAGACGGTGCTGGAGAACGCCGCGCAGGAGCCGGAGATCACCGACCTGGCCGAGATGCTGATCGCCATGGGCGCGAAGATCGAAGGCCATGGCACCAGCCGCATCCGGATCCAGGGCGTGGATCGCCTGCACGGCTGCGAGCACAAGGTGGTGGCCGACCGCATCGAGGCCGGCACCTTCCTGTGCGCGGTCGCTGCCGCGGGCGGCGACGTGCTGCTGCGCCATGGCCGCGCCGATCACCTGGACGCCGTGATCGAGAAGCTGCGCGAAGCCGGTGCCGAGATCACGCCGGCGGCCGAGGGCATCCGCGTGCGCGCCAGCGGCCGCCTGAAGGCCCAGAGCTTCCGCACCACCGAGTACCCGGGCTTTCCCACCGACATGCAGGCGCAGTTCATGGCGCTCAACGTGATCGCCGAGGGCAGCTCGACGGTCACCGAGACCATCTTCGAGAACCGCTTCATGCACGTGAACGAGATGGTGCGCCTGGGCGCCAAGATCCAGACCGACGGCAAGGTCGCGGTGATCGCGGGCGTCTCGCAACTGTCGGGCGCCACCGTGATGGCCACCGACCTGCGCGCCTCCGCCAGCCTGGTCATCGCCGGCCTGGTGGCCGAGGGCGAGACGCTGGTGGACCGCATCTACCACCTCGACCGTGGCTACGACCGCATGGAAAGCAAGCTGCGCAACATCGGTGCCGACATCGAACGCGTGACGGGAGCCGCCTCGTGATCACCCTTGCGCTGTCGAAAGGCCGCATCTTCGAGGAAACGATGCCGCTGCTGGCCGCCGCCGGCATCGAGGTCACCGAGGACCCGGAGAAGTCGCGCAAGCTGATCCTGGGCACCACCCGTCCCGACGTGCGCGTGGTGCTGGTGCGCGCCTCCGACGTGCCCACCTACGTGCAGTACGGCGGCGCCGACCTGGGCGTCACGGGCCTGGACGTGCTGCTCGAGCACGGCAACCAGGGCCTGTACCAGCCGCTGGACCTGAAGATCGCCGCCTGCCGCCTGAGCGTGGCGGTGCGCGCCGACTACGACTACGCCAACGCCGTGCGCCAGGGCGCGCGCCTCAAGGTCGCCACCAAGTACGTGGGCCTGGCGCGCGACTTCTTCGCCAGCAAGGGCGTGCACGTGGACCTGATCAAGCTCTACGGCAGCATGGAGCTGGCGCCGCTCACGGGCCTGGCCGACGCCATCGTCGACCTGGTCTCCACCGGCAACACGCTGCGCGCGAACCAGCTGGTGGAAGTGGAGCGCATCATGGACATCAGCGCGCGCCTGGTGGTGAACCAGGCGGCGCTCAAGCTCAAGCGCGAACCCATCCGCCACATCATCGACGCCTTCGCGTCAGCCATTCCCGCGACGACCTCCAAATGAACCTGAAAGCAGCCCCCGCCCGTCTGTCCACGACCTCGGCTTCGTTCGAAGCCGACTTCAAGGCGCGGCTGCATTGGTCCGAGGATGCGGACGCGGCCATCGAGAAGACGGTGGCCGACATCCTGGCCGACGTGCAGAAGCGCGGCGACGCGGCGGTGCTCGAGTACACCACCCGCTTCGACCGCCTGGACGCCAAGTCGATGGCCAGCCTGGAACTCACCAAGGGCGAGCTGAAGGCCGCCTTCGACGCGCTGCCCGCCGCGCAGCGCGACGCGCTGGAATCCGCGGCGCGCCGCGTGCGCAGCTACCACGAGGCCCAGAAGAAGGCCAGCGGCGAGAGCTGGAGCTACCGCGACGAGGACGGCACGCTGCTGGGCCAGAAGGTCACGCCGCTGGACCGCGTGGGCATCTACGTGCCCGGCGGCAAGGCGGCGTATCCGTCCAGCGTGCTGATGAACGCCATTCCGGCGCACGTGGCCGGCGTGGGCGAGATCATCATGGTGGTGCCCACCCCCGGCGGCGAGAAGAACCAGCTGGTGCTGGCCGCCGCCTACGTGGCCGGCGTGACGCGCGCCTTCACCATCGGCGGCGCGCAGGCCGTGGCCGCGCTGGCCTACGGCACCGCCACGGTGCCGGCAGTCGACAAGATCACCGGCCCCGGCAATGCCTACGTGGCCGCCGCCAAGCGCCGCGTGTTCGGCACCGTGGGCATCGACATGATCGCCGGCCCCAGCGAGATCCTGGTGCTGGCCGACGGCAGCACGCCGCCCGACTGGGTGGCGATGGACCTGTTCAGCCAGGCCGAGCACGACGAGCTGGCGCAGAGCATCCTGCTGTGCCCCGACGCCGCCTACATCGATAAGGTGCAGGCCGAGATCGACCGCCTGCTGCCCACGATGCCGCGTGCCGAAATCATCGCCGCCTCGCTGAACGGCCGCGGTGCGCTGATCCACACGAAGAGCATGGAAGAGGCCTGCGAGATCAGCAACCGCATCGCCCCCGAGCACCTGGAAGTGAGCAGCCGCGAGCCGCACCGCTGGGAGCCGCTGCTGCGCCACGCCGGCGCGATCTTCCTGGGCGCCTTCACCAGCGAGAGCCTGGGCGACTACTGCGCCGGCCCCAACCACGTGCTGCCCACCAGCGGCACGGCGCGCTTTTCCAGCCCGCTGGGCGTGTACGACTTCCAGAAGCGCAGCAGCCTGATCGAGGTGAGCCAGGCCGGCGCGCAGGTGCTGGGCCCGATCGCGGTCACGCTGGCCGAAGGCGAAGGCCTGCAGGCTCACGCGGAAGCCGCGCGCATGCGGCTGGGCAAATAGCCATGCGCAGGACCCGCGCGGCGGCTGCCCTCGTTCTCGCCGCAGCCGCCTGCACGGCCCAGGCCATGAGCATCCGCGAGATGCGCACCCTGGAAGCCAACGAGAAGGACGGGAAGATCTACGCCAGCTACTACCTGGTGGGCGTGATGGAAGGACTGAAGGAGGCCAGCGACACCGCGCTGCGCAGCGGCCAGAAGCCTCCCTTCTGCATCGAGGGTCGGCGCTTCGATCCGACCATGGCCCGCTCCCTCTACCAGACCGAACTCAGCCGCCACGCCGACAACTACGAAGCCGACATGCCCGTGCAGATGGTCGTCAAGGCCGCGCTGGAAAGCAGCTTCCGCTGCACCCACTGACAGCAAGACACATGAACGCCATCGCCGACAAGAAGACTTCCTCCCCGCTGCAACGCATCCGCGCCGACGTGCAGGGCATGCATGCCTACGCGGTGCAGGACTCGCGCGGCATGGTCAAGCTCGACGCCATGGAGAACCCCTTCGGCCTGCCGCCCGAACTGCAGGCCGAGCTGGGCAAGCGGCTGGGCGCCGTGGCCATCAACCGCTACCCCGGCGAACGCGTGTCCGAGCTGCAGCGCGCGCTGGCCAGCTACGCTGGCCTGCCCGAGGGCTACGGACTGATGCTGGGCAACGGCTCGGACGAGCTGATCTCGCTGCTGGCCATGGGCTGCGACCTGCCGGGCGCCAGCATCCTGGCGCCGGTGCCGGGCTTCGTGATGTACGCCATGAGCGCGCAACTGCAGGGCCTGGAGTTCGTGGGCGTGCCGCTCACCGCCGACTTCGAGCTGGACGAGGCCGCCATGCTGGCCGCCATAGCCGACAAGCGCCCGGCCATCGTGTACCTGGCCTATCCGAACAATCCCACTGCCAACCTGTGGGACGACGCCGTCATCGAACGCATCGTCCAGGCCCAGGGCGAGCAGGGCGGCCTGGTGGTGGTGGACGAGGCCTACCAGCCCTTTGCCGCGCGCAGCTACATCGACCGCATCACCCGCCACAGCCACGTGCTGCTGATGCGCACGCTCAGCAAGTTCGGCCTGGCCGGCGCCCGCCTGGGCTACCTGATGGGGCCCTCCGCGCTCATCAACGAGATCGACAAGCTGCGCCCGCCCTACAACATCAGCGTGCTGAACTGCGAGTGCGCGCTCTTCGCGCTGGAGCACGCCGAGGTATTCGCCGGGCAGGCGCGCCAGATCCGCGAGCAGCGCGACTGGATTTTCCAGGCCCTGGCCAAGTTGCCGGGCGTGAAGAGCTGGCCCAGCCAGGCCAACATGATCCTGATCCGCGTGCCCGATGCCAGCAAGGCCTTCGAGGGCATGAAGTCGCGCGGCGTGCTGGTGAAGAACATTTCTAAAATGCACCCATTGCTGGCCAATTGCCTGCGCCTCACGGTCGGAACGGCCGACGAGAACAAGCAGATGCTGGCAGCCCTAGAACAATCGCTATGAACACCCCCACGGCCCCCGAGGCAGTCACCACCCTGGCCGGCGCGCGCACGGCCGAGGTCGAGCGCAACACCGCCGAGACGAAGATCAAGGTCCGCCTGAACCTGGACGGCACCGGCAAGGCCCAGCTGTCCACCGGCATCGGCTTCTTCGACCACATGCTCGACCAGATCGCCCGCCACGGGTTGATCGACCTTTTCATCGACTGCCAGGGCGACCTGCACATCGACGGCCACCACACGGTGGAAGACGTTGGTATTACTTTGGGCCAGGCCGTGGCCAAGGCCGTGGGCGACAAGAAGGGCATCCGTCGCTACGGACACGCCTACGTGCCGCTGGACGAGGCGCTGTCGCGCGTGGTCATCGATTTCTCGGGCCGCCCCGGCCTGGTGATGGACGTGCCCTTCACCAGTGGCATGATCGGCACCTTCGACAGCCAGCTCACCTACGAGTTCTTCCAGGGCTTCGTGAACCACGCCTTCGTCACGCTGCACATCGACAACCTCAAGGGCGTCAATGCGCACCATCAGTGCGAGACGGTCTTCAAGGCCTTCGCGCGCGCGCTGCGCGCCGCGCTCGAGCTCGACCCCCGCTCGGCGGGCGTCATTCCTTCCACCAAGGGATCGCTGTAGTCCTTCCTCGCCATCCCCTGATGCTCCAGACTTTCGCTAGCACTACGCATGGCTAATACCGTCGCGGTCGTCGACTACGGCATGGGCAACCTGCGCTCCGTGTCGCAAGCCGTCCAGCACGCGGCCGACGAGGTCGGCGTGCAGGTCTTCGTCACCTCCGACCCGCAAGTGGTACGCGATGCCACCCGCGTGGTGCTGCCGGGGCAGGGCGCCATGCCCGACTGCATGCGCGAGCTGCGTGAGTCCGGCCTGCTCGGATCGGTGCTCGAAGCCGCGGCCAGCAAGCCGCTTTTCGGCGTGTGCGTGGGCATGCAGATGCTGCTGTCGCACAGCGACGAGGGCAGCACCGACGGCCTCGATCTCATTCCCGGCCGCGTGGTCAAGTTCGAGTTGCAGGGCCGCAACCAGCCCGACGGCAGCCGCTACAAGGTGCCGCAGATGGGCTGGAACCAGGTCCACCAGGCCCAGCCGCACGCGCTGTGGGCCAAGGTGCCCGACCAGGCCTGGTTCTACTTCGTGCACAGCTTCTACGCCCGACCGACGGATGCGCGCCACAGTGTGGGCGAGGCCGAGTACGGGGATCGCTTTACCGCCGCGGTGGCCCGCGATAATATTTTTGCGACCCAGTTCCACCCAGAAAAAAGTGCGGACTTCGGGTTGCAGCTCTACCGAAACTTTCTCCACTGGAACCCTTGAGCCCCCTGCCGGGGAGCCCTTCTTCTGCCTTGCCATGCTGTTGATTCCCGCTATCGATCTCAAAGACGGCCGCTGCGTTCGCCTCAAGCAGGGCGACATGGACCAGTCCACCATCTTCAGCGAAGACCCGGCGGCCATGGCGCGCAAATGGGTCGATGCCGGCGCGCGCCGCCTGCACCTGGTGGACCTGAACGGCGCCTTTGCCGGCAAGCCGCAGAACCACCTGGCGATCAAGTCCATCCTGCGCGAAGTGGGCGATGACATCCCGGTGCAGCTGGGCGGCGGCATCCGCGACCTGGACACCATCGAGCGCTACATCGACGACGGCCTGCGCTACGTCATCATCGGCACCGCCGCGGTGAAGAACCCGGGCTTCCTGAAGGACGCCTGCAGCGCCTTCGGCGGCCACATCATCGTGGGGCTGGACGCCAAGGACGGCAAGGTCGCCACCGACGGCTGGAGCAAGCTCACCGGCCACGAGGTCGCCGACCTGGGCAAGAAGTTCGAGGACTACGGCGTCGAATCCATCATCTACACCGACATCGGCCGCGACGGCATGCTCTCTGGCATCAACATCGACGCCACCGTGAAGCTGGCGCAGGCGCTGACCATCCCGGTGATCGCCTCGGGCGGCCTGGCGGGCATCGCCGACATCGAGAAGCTGTGCGCGGTGGAGAACGAAGGCGTGGAAGGCGTGATCTGCGGCCGCGCCATCTACACCGGCGACCTCGACTTCACCTCGGCGCAAGCGCGCGCCGACCAGCTCGCGGCCTGATTCCCCGGGCCGGGCCCGCCTACTCGGCCGGCTTCACCGCCATCGCCTCGATGATGCTCGTGAGCTGCGCGCTCATCGGCAGGTCGATGCTCTCGCCGGTGGGCAGCTTGCGCAGGAACCAGCGCTTGTACTGCCTCTCCATCTCGCCGTCTTCGGCGAGGATCTGGAAGGCGTCCTTGACCACCTTGGCCAGCTGCGGATCGTTCTTGCGGAACATGATGCCGTAGGGGTCGTACGAAAGCTCGTCACCCAGCACCGTGAACTCGGCCCTCGCGCCGCGCTGCGCGATCAGCCCGGCGAGCAGCACGTCGTCGGTGGCGAAGGCGTCGGCCTGGCCGCGCGCCACCAGCTCGAAGGACTGCGAATGCTCGGGCGACACGATGATCGCCATGCCCAGCTTGAAGCGCGCATCCAGGTCGCGCAGCGCCTTCTCGTTGGTGGTGCCGGCCGTCACCGCCACCTTCTTGCCGGCGAGGTCGCGGAAGGACGCGATGGGCGAGCCCCTCCTCACCATCAGCCGCGTGCCCGAGACGAAGATGGTGGGCGAGAAGGCCACGCGCTTCTGGCGTTCCAGGTTGCTGGTGGTGGAGCCGCATTCCAGATCCACCTGGCCGCTCTCCACCGCGTCGATGCGCGAGGCGGCGGTCACCGGCACCCAGCGGATCGCGAGGCTCTTGTTGATCGCATCCTCGATGGAACTCACCAGCGCCTTGCACAGCTCCACCGAGTAGCCGATGGGCTCCTTGCGCGGCGAAAGGAAGGAGAAGGGCACGGAGGACTCGCGATAGCCCAGGGCGATGCTGCCGCTGCTGCGCACCTTGGCCAGCGTGCCCGAGAGCTGCGCAGGCGCGGCGGCCACGGTCGGCGCCGTGGCGTCCTGCGCACGGCTGGTCGCGGCCGCCCACAGCAGCACGGCGCCGGCCGCCAGGCGCATGAAACGGTAAAAGGCCTTGCCAGCCATCTGCGACTCCTGGCTCAGCCCTGCGCCGGATGGGCCAGCGAGGCGGCGGCTTCCTGGTCGAGCTGGCGCGCATTGGCATCGGCGTCGCCTTCGGGCAGCAGCTCGCCCTCCCACTTGGCCACCACCGCGGTGGCGATGGAATTGCCCACCGCATTGGTGGCCGAGCGGCCCATGTCGAGGAAGGTGTCCACGCCCAGGATCAGCAGCAGCCCCGCTTCCGGGATGTTGAACTGGTTGAGCGTGGCCGCGATCACCACCAGCGAGGCGCGCGGCACGCCGGCCATGCCCTTGGATGTGAGCATCAGGATCAGCAGCATGGTGATCTGCGTGCCGATCGACAGCTCCACGCCGTAGGCCTGCGCGATGAAGAGCACGGCGAAGGTGCAGTACATCATCGAGCCGTCCAGGTTGAACGAGTAGCCCATGGGCATCACGAAGCTGGAGATCTTGCGCTTGACGCCGAAGCGGTCCAGCGCGTCGAGGATCTTCGGGTAGGCCGCCTCGGAGCTCGCGGTGGCGAAGGACAGCAGGAAGGCCTCCTTGATCAGCACCAGGAGCTTGAATACGCGCCGCCCGAGGAAGGCATAGCCCGCCAGCACCAGCAGGCCCCAGAGGATGAACAGGCTCAGGTAGAAGTCGCCCATGAACACGGCGAACTTGAGCAGGATGCCCAGGCCGTTCACCGCCACCGTGGCCGCCATGGCGGCCAGCACGGCCAGCGGCGCCAGCTTCATCACGTAGCCGGTGATCTTCAGCATGGCGTGCGACAGCTCGTCGATGGCGCTGATGAGCGTGCGCGCCTTCTCCCCCAGCGAGGCCAGGGCCACGCCGAAGAACATGGAGAACACCACGATCTGCAGGATCTCGTTGTTGGCCATGGCCTCGGCGAAGGACTTGGGCACCAGGTGGCTCACGAAGTCCTTGAGCGTGAACTTGGAGGTGGCCAGGTTGGCCGAACTGCCGATGTCCGGCAGCGGCAGGCCCAGGTTGGCGCCCGGCTGCAGCAGGTTGGCCATGACCATGCCCAGGATCAGCGACACCAAGGAGGCCGTGATGAACCAGGCCAGCGACTTGCCGAACACCCGCCCCACCGAGGCGGCGTCCCCCATGTGCGCGATGCCCACCACCAGCGTGGAGAACACCAGCGGGCCGATGAGCATCTTGATCAGCCGCAGGAAAACGTCGGAAATGAGCGAGATGTACCCCGCGATCTGGCTCGCGGCCTTGGGGTCGGGAAAGCTGATGTTGACCATGTGGCCCAGCACGATCCCGATCACCATGGCGATCAGGATCCAGATGGCCGGTGGCAGCTTCTTCTTCATGTCGACTCCTCTTTCGAGTTGCTTCTTTTCGAGCCTGAGCGCCCCGCCGCGCCGGCGGGCAGACGCATTTCATGCCATTTCGCCGCTGGCCGCAATGGCGGCGTCGGCATCCCTAGAATCGGGGCATGCCCCCGATCCAAGCCCTCGATTTCAACGGCCTGCCGGCGCTGCGCCTGGCGCTGCCGGAAGGCGACGCCGTGGTGGTCGCCCGTCACGGCGCGCAGGTGCTGTCCTGGACCGCCGGCGGCACCGAGCGGCTTTACCTGAGCCCGCAGGCGCTCATGGATGGGCACAGCGCCATCCGCGGCGGCGTGCCGATCTGCTTTCCCCAGTTCAACCAGCGCGGCCCGCTGCCCAAGCACGGCTTCGTGCGCAACATGGCCTGGCAGCCCGAGAACGGCCGCGAGGCCGCCGCACACGAGCTGGCGCTGGTCCTGCACGACAGCGACGCGACCCGCGCCTTCTGGCCGCATGCCTTCCGCGCCGAGCTGCGGGTGGCACTCAAGCCGCGCAGCCTGCGCATGACCCTGACGGTGGACAACACCGGCTCCGCCCCCTGGACCTTCGCCGCCGCCCTGCACACCTACCTGCGCGTGGACGAGATCGCCGATGTGCAGGTGGAGGGCCTGCAGGGCGCCAACCGCTGGGATGCCGTGCGCGACGACCGCCATGTGGAAATGGCGCCGGTCCTGCGCTTCGACGGCGAATTCGACAGCGTCTATGCCGCCCCCGCCCCCGCCCAGGGCCTGCGCCTGAGCCAGCCCGCTGGCGCGCTGGACATCACCCAGAGCGCCAGCTGCACCGAGACCGTGGTCTGGAACCCCGGCGCCCAGCTCAGCGCCAGGCTGGCCGACCTGCCCGACGACGGCTATCGCCACATGCTGTGCGTCGAGGCCGCGCGCATCGACGAGCCCGTGCAACTGCAGGGCGGCGCCCAATGGAAGGGCTGGCAGGAACTGTCGCTGGCCTGAGTTACTCCCACTTCCTTCTCATCATGCTTGCCAAGCGAATCATTCCTTGCCTTGACGTCACCGGCGGCCGTGTCGTCAAGGGCGTCAATTTCGTCGAACTGCGCGATGCCGGCGATCCGGTCGAGATCGCCGCGCGCTACAACGGCCAGGGCGCCGACGAGCTCACCTTCCTGGACATCACGGCCACCAGCGACGGGCGCGACCTGATCCTGCCGATCATCGAGGCGGTGGCCTCGCAGGTCTTCATTCCCCTCACCGTGGGCGGCGGCGTGCGCACCGTGGCCGACGTGCGCCGGCTGCTCAACGCGGGCGCCGACAAGACCAGCTTCAACTCGGCCGCCATCGCCGACCCGCAGGTCATCTCCGACGCCTCGGCCAAGTACGGCGCGCAGTGCATCGTGGTGGCCATCGACGCCAAGCGCCGCAAGGCCGAGGACGAGCAGCGCCCCGGCGCCGACGGCCGCCCGGTCGGCCCCGGCTGGGACGTCTACAGCCACGGCGGCCGCAAGAACACCGGCCTGGATGCGGTGCAGTGGGCGGTAGAAATGGCGCGCCGCGGCGCCGGCGAGATCCTGCTGACCAGCATGGACCGCGACGGCACCAAGAGCGGCTTCGACCTGGCCCTGACCCGCGCGGTGAGCGACGCCGTCAGCGTGCCGGTGATCGCCTCCGGCGGCGTCGGCAACCTGGACCACCTGGCCGACGGCGTGCAGCAGGGCGGGGCGGATGCGGTGCTGGCCGCCAGCATCTTCCACTACGGCGAGTACACCGTGGGCGAGGCCAAAGACTGCATGGCGTCCCGCGGCATCCCGGTGCGCCAGTGAAGTCCTTGCTGCGCGGGCCCCGGCCCGCGGATGGGACAATAGCCGGATGAACTGGCTCGACGAAGTGAAGTGGGACGCGAACGGCCTGGTGCCGGTGATCGCGCAGGAAGCCGCCAGCGGCGACGTGCTGATGTTCGCCTGGATGGACCGCGAGGCCCTGGCCAAGACGGCCGAGCTCGGCCGCGCCGTGTACTTCAGCCGCTCGCGCGCCAAGCTGTGGTTCAAGGGCGAGGAATCGGGCCACGTGCAGACGGTGCACGAGATCCGCATCGACTGCGACAACGACGTGGTGCTGCTCAAGGTGACCCAGCTGGGCCACGAGCCCGGCATCGCCTGCCACACCGGCCGCCACAGCTGCTTCTTCAGCAAGTACGAGAATGGCCAGTGGGTCGTGACCGAGCCGGTCCTGAAAGATCCCGAAAGCATCTACAAGTAATCGATCATCGAATGAGCAGCAGCAACGACTCCCTGGCCCGCCTGGCCGCCGTCATCGAAAGCCGCCTGCCGGCGCACGGCGGCGACCCCGACAAGAGCTACGTGGCGCGCCTGCTGCACAAGGGCCCAGATGCCTTCCTCAAGAAGATCGGCGAGGAAGCCACCGAGGTGGTCATGGCCGCCAAGGATGCCGACCATGGCGGCGATCGCCAGAAGGTGGTCAACGAGGTGGCCGACCTGTGGTTCCACAGCATGATCGCGCTGGCCCACTATGGCCTGGCGCCCGCCGACGTGATCGCCGAACTGGAGCGCCGCGAAGGCACCAGCGGCATCGAGGAAAAGGCGCTGCGCAAGGCGCAGGCGCGCGAAGCCTCCAACGACTGATCCGACACCGAGGACGCCCATGGCCAACGAGATCGTTCCCGTCCCTGCCGACGAATCGCTCAAGACCTGGGGCTGGGTGAGCTACGTGATGCACCTCATCGTGGCCGTGGGTGCCGTGCTGCCCGGCGCGCAGGCCTCGATCGCGCTGCTGCTGGTGGCGCTGGTGATCGACCTGGTCAAGCGCGACGATGCGGCGGGCACCTGGCAGGCCTCGCACTTCAGCTGGCGCATCCGCTCGGTGCTGTGGGCCGGCGTGCTGTACCTGCTGACCTCGCCGCTGTGGCTGCTGCTCTTCCTGCCCGGCTGGATCGCCTGGGCCATCATTTCCGTCTGGTTCCTCTACCGCATCGTCAAGGGGATGGTGCGCATGAACGCCGGCCAATCCATGGAGCCCGCCAATGTCGTCTGACCCGAACTGCCTCTTCTGCAAGATCGTCGAAGGCAAGATTCCCTCGAAAAAGGTCTACGAGGACGAAGAGCTCGTAGGTTTCCACGACATCGCGCCGTGGGCGCCGGTCCATTTCATGCTGGTGCCCAAGCGCCACATCGCCTCCATGGCCCAGCTCACCGCCGATGACGCCGCGCTGATGGGCAAGATCATGACCCTGGCCCCCAGGCTGGCACTGGAGAACGGCTGCCGCCCTTACCCGGAAGGGGGCTTCCGTGTCGTGGTCAATACCGGTGCGGAAGGCGGCCAGGAGGTGCAGCATCTCCATGTTCACGTCATGGGCGGTCCGCGGCCCTGGGCGCGGGGCTGACATATCCCACCGTCTAAAATTGCGGCAACTAATCAGGAGCTTTCCATGGGTTCGTTTTCTATCTGGCACTGGCTGATCGTGCTGCTCATCGTCGTCATGGTGTTCGGCACCAAGAAGCTCAAGAACATGGGCTCCGACCTGGGCGGGGCCGTCAAGGGCTTCAAGGACGGCATGAAGGACGGCTCGGCACCCGAGCAGCCGGCTGCGCCGCCCCAGCAGGTGACCTCGGCGACCGCCGCCGACAAGCCGACCATCGACGTCGAAGCGCGTCAGAAGTCCTGATCCGGACACCGCTCGCGTCGTGCTCGAACTCGGGATTTCCAAGCTGGCACTGATCGGCGCCGTGGCGCTGGTCGTCATCGGCCCGGAGAAGCTGCCCCGCGTGGCGCGTACCGTCGGCACCTTGCTCGGCAAGGCGCAGCGCTATGTCAACGACGTCAAGGCCGAAGTCAACCGGTCGATGGAGCTGGACGAGCTGCGCAAGATGAAGGACACGGTCGAGGGTGCCGCCCGCGACGTGGAGCAGCACATCCGCACCGGCGCCGAGGAGGTCCAGCAGAACCTCGAAGGCGGCGAGTCCGCTGTGCCGTTCACGCCGCTGGAGACGCCCCCGTCCTATCCGGAATACAAGCATCCGCGCAAGAACTGGCGCCTCAAGCAGGGCGCGGTGCCGCAGTGGTACAAGGCCCGCGCGGGCGTGCGCACCAAGGCGCTCTCCGGCGCCGCGCGGGTGGCCCGCTTCCGTCCCCACAAGATCAACTAGCCCTTCTGTCGCGCCGCGGCGCGCCCACCTCGCGTCCCACGCGCGCCGGATACCGGCCGTAACCACGATCCATGGCTGAATCCGACAAGAACAAGGAAGACGAACTCGCGGGCACCGAGCAGCCCTTCGTCGCCCATCTCATGGAGCTGCGCGACCGGCTGCTCTACTGCATCTACGGGCTGGCGGTGGCGGGCGCACTGCTGGCCATCTGGCCCGGGCCTTCGGGGCTGATCGACATGATCGCGGTGCCCATCAAGGCGCACATGCCGCCCGATGCCAAGCTGATCGCCGTGGGCGTGTTCTCGCCCTTCTTCGTGCCTCTGAAGGTGCTGCTGATGGCCTCGGTGCTGCTGGCGCTGCCCTGGCTCATGTACCAGTGCTGGATGTTCGTGGCCCCGGGCCTGTACAGCCACGAGAAAAAGTTCGCGCTGCCGCTGATCATCTTCGGCAGCTTCCTGGCCTACGCCGGCATCGCCTTCGTGCAGTTCTTCGTGCTGGACAAGATGTTCGGCTTCATCCAGCGCTTCACGCCGGCCAGCGTGGCGGCCACGCCGGACATCGCGTCCTACGTGGAATCGATTCTCTCGCTCTACCTCGCCTTCGGCGTGGCCTTCCAGGTGCCCATCGTGGTGATGCTGCTGGTGCGCTTCGAGATGGTCACCGTGGAGAAGCTGCGCAGTTTCCGCGGCTACTTCGTCGTGGCGGCCTTCGTCGTCGCCGCGGTGCTGACGCCGCCGGACGTGATCTCGCAGCTGGCCCTGGCGATTCCCATGTGCGTGCTCTACGAGGTGGGCATCGTTGCCGCCCAGTACTTCGTGCGGATCTCGAAGGCGCCCGATGCGGAAGGCGAGGGCGCCGAGAAGACCGACTCGGCCTGAGCGTCACCACCATCGCATCGAAACAGGAAGGGCCCTCGACGGGCCCTTTTTTCATTCCCTCTCCGGCGCTCGCCGCAGCGGTGCCCGGGGCCGCAGGCCCGGGGTCACGTCAAGTTCCATGCGGTCGCCGCCGCGCTGCAGCGAGAAGCGCGCCGCATTGCCCGGCTTGAGTCCGGCCACCGTCGTGAGCAGTTCCTGCACGTTGTCGATCTTCTTCTCGGCCACGCCGGTGATCACGTCGCCCGGGCGGATCCCGGCCTTGGCGGCCGGCCCGTTCTGCAGCACGCCGGTGATGATCACGCCGCTCTTGGCCTTCACGCCGAAGGTCTCGGCCAGCTCGGGCGAGAGGTCGTTGGGCTCCACGCCGATCCAGCCGCGCGTGACCTTGCCTTCCTTCACGATGTCCTCCAGCACCTGCTTGGCGGTGGACACCGGGATGGCGAACCCGATTCCCATGCTGCCGCCCGAACGCGAGTAGATGGCGGTGTTGATGCCTTCCAGGTTTCCGCTCACGTCCACCAGCGCGCCGCCCGAGTTGCCGGGGTTGATGGCCGCGTCGGTCTGGATGAAGTTCTCGAAGGTGTTGATGCCCAGCTGGTTGCGTCCCAGCGCCGAGACGATGCCGCTGGTCACCGTCTGGCCCACGCCGAAGGGGTTGCCGATGGCCAGCACCTGGTCGCCCACCTGCAGCGAGTCGGAATTGCCCAGCACGATGGTGGGCAGCTTGTCCAGGTCGATCTTGAGTACCGCCAGGTCGGTGTCGGGGTCGGTGCCGATCACCTTCGCCGTGGCGGTGCGGCCGTCGTTCAGCGTCACGGCGATCTCGTCGGCGCCCTCGACCACGTGGTTGTTGGTGAGGATGTAGCCCTCGGGGCTGACGATGACGCCGCTGCCCAGGCCCACCTGCGGCTGGTCGTCCTGGTCGCCGAAGAAAAAGCGGAACCAGGGGTCGTTGCTGCGCGGATGGCGCGGCGCCGCCTTGCTGGTGTTGATGCTCACCACGGCCGGCGCGGCCCGTTTGGCGGCGGCGCTGAGGCTGCCGGGTGCCACGGCCTGCGGGCCGGCCACCGGAGCCTCCAGCACCGAGACCACGCCGCCCAGGCTGGTCGAGCGCTGGCGGATCCACTCGGGCTTGAGGGTGGCGACCACGAAATAGCTCGCGAGGAGGACCGTGACGGCCTGGGAAAAGAGCAACCAGAAGCGCTTCATGTGAAATGGATGTGGTGAGGGCGAGGATTGTCCCTCAGGCCTTGGCTGCCATATCCCGACGCAGCGGTCGAGAATGTCGGCGTTGCCCAGCGCGACCAAGGGATAACCCTTAGGATCCTTGGGCGGCCTCATCCGGGCCGTGCTTCCCTGGCCTGGCGAGGCGACTACCCGTCATCTTCGGCCCGGCACTCCGCCTTGCGCTTCACGCCCCTGCATCATCCGCAAGGGTGAGTGGCGCGCGGCCCAGAGATCGACCGACTGCCATGACTTCCCAAGCCTCCTCCTATTCCCCGCAGGCGCCGGCGCGCCTGCTCGACGCGCGCGACTACAAGACGCTGGCGCTCTCCGCGCTCGGCGGCACGCTCGAGTTCTACGACTTCGTCATCTACGTCTTCTTCGCGACGGTGCTGGGTGGCCTGTTCTTCCCGGCTGACATGCCCGACTGGCTGCGCCAGCTGCAGACCTTCGGCATCTTCGCCGCCGGCTACCTGGCGCGCCCGCTGGGCGGCATCGTCATTGCGCACTTCGGCGACAAGCTGGGCCGCAAGCGCATGTTCAGCCTGAGCATCTTCCTCATGGCCGCACCCACGCTGGTCATCGGCCTGCTGCCCACCTATGCCGCGATCGGCGTGGCGGCGCCGCTGCTGTTGCTGGCCATGCGCGTGCTGCAGGGCGCGGCCATCGGCGGCGAGATGCCAGGCGCCTGGGTCTTCGTGGCCGAGCACGTGCCGGCGCATCGCTACGGCCTGGGCGTGGGCACGCTCACCGCCGGCATCACCGGCGGCATCCTGCTGGGTTCGCTGGTGGCCGTGGGCATCAACACGCACTACTCGTCGGCCGAGATCCACGACTGGGCCTGGCGCATGCCCTTCATCCTCGGCGGCGTGTTCGGCCTGGTGTCGGTGTACCTGCGCCGCTTCCTGCACGAGACGCCGGTGTTCAAGGAGCTGGCCCAGCGCCGCAGCGAGGATGCCGAACTGCCCTTGAAGACGGTGCTGCGCGAACATCGCCTGGCCTCGGTCTTCGTCGCGCTGCTGACCTGGGTGCTGTCGGCGGCCATCGTGGTGGTGGTGCTGTACACGCCGACCTACCTGCAGAAGGTGCATCACGTGCCGGCCACGCTGGCGCTGGAGGCCAACTGCCTGGCCACGCTCACGCTGACCCTGGGCTGCGTGCTGGCGGGCTGGGCCTGCGACCGCTTCGGCACCCGCGCGGTGATGCTGGTGGGCTGGACGGGCCTCTTCGCGAGTTCGTACCTGTTCTATACGAGCCTGCCCTCGAGTGCCGCGACGCTGGTCTGGCAGTACGGCCTGGTGGGGCTCTTCGTGGGCACCATCGCCACCGTGCCGATCGCGGGCGTGCGGGCCTTCCCGGCGCCGGTGCGCTTCTCGGGGCTGTCCTTCGCCTACAACATGTCCTATGCGGTGTTCGGCGGGCTCACGCCGGTGATTCTCACGCTGTGGCTGCAGCGCGATCCGCTGGCGCCGGCGCACTACGTGGGCGCCCTGGCGATCCTGGGCGTGCTGCTGGCGCTGATGCCGCTGGCGCGGCGTGGGCATGAGATGCGGGACGGCGCGGCGAGGGCGACAATGGTGCGATGAGCACCACGCGCCACGAACTCCTCACCGCCTTCGACCTGCTGCTGGCGCCTGAGCGCTTCAAGGACTACGGCCCCAACGGGCTGCAGGTGGAGGGCCGCACCACCATCCGCAAGATCGTCTCGGGTGTCACGGCCAGCCGCGCGCTGATCGAGGCGGCCATCCGCGCGGATGCCGACGCCATCTTCGTGCACCACGGCCTTTTCTGGCGCGGCCAGGACGGCCGTGTCACCGGCTGGATGCGCCAGCGCCTTGGGCTGCTGCTGGGCGACGACGTCAATCTCTTCGCCTACCACCTGCCGCTGGACGCGCATCCCGAGCTGGGCAACAACGCGCAGCTGGGCCTGCAGCTGGGCCTGGTGGCGCACGCCGGGTCCGCCGGCCGCTTCGGTGAGCAGGAGATCGGCTTCCTCGGCTCGCCCGAAGACGGCGCCACCTTCGCCAGCGGCAAGAAGCTGGCCGCGCACGTGGAGCGTGTGCTCAAGCGGCCGGTGACGCTGGTCGAGGGCCAGCGCCCGATCAAGAACGTGGCCTGGTGCAGCGGCGGCGCGCAGGGCTACTTCGAGGCGGCCATTGCCGCCGGCGCCGATGCCTACATCACCGGCGAGATCTCCGAACCCCAGGCGCACTACGCGCGCGAGATGGGCGTGAGCTTCCTGGCCTGCGGCCACCACGCGAGCGAGCGCTACGGTGCGCCGGCGGTCGCGGCCCACGTGGCGGCGCAGCTGGGGCTGGCGCACGAGTTCATCGACATCGACAACCCGGCGTGAGCGAGACGAACACCGCCGCGGGGCGCGGGCTGCCGCTGGCCATCACCATGGGCGATCCGGCCGGCATCGGCCCCGAGATCGTGGTCAAGGCCTTCCGCGAGGCGCCCGCCTTGACGCGCGGGGCCTTCGTCGCCGGCGACGTGGGCTGCATGCGGCGCGCCACGGCGCTGCTGGCCCGGCCCGGCGAGCCGGCGATGCCCGTGATGGTGATCGACGACGTGGCCGAGGCCCTGGACGCTCCGCCCGGCGCCGTGCCGGTGCTGCAGGTGGTCCAGCCGGTGCCCGAGATCGAGCTGGGTCGGATCAGCGCCGCTGCGGGCCGCGCCGCGGGTGATGCCGTGACGTGGGCCGCGCGTGCCGCGTTGGCGGGCGAGATCGGGGCCATCGTCACCGCGCCGCTGCACAAGGAGGCGCTGTCGGCGGCGGGCTTCGATTTCCCGGGGCACACCGAGCTGCTCCAGCACGAGGCGGCGCGCCACCTGGGCAAGCCGGTCGACCAGGTGCCCGTGCGCATGATGCTCGCCAACGACGAGCTGCGCACCGTGCTGGTCAGCATCCACATGTCCCTGCGCCAGGCCATCGAGGCGGTGAGCTTCGAGGGCGTGCTGCAGACGCTGCGCATCACCCACGAGGCGCTGTCGCGGGCGCTGGGCGCGGCGCCGCGCATCGCGGTGGCGGGGCTCAATCCGCATGCGGGGGAGGGCGGGCTCTTCGGCTCGGAAGAGCAGTCCATCATCGCGCCGGCCATCGAGGCGGCGCGGGCCGAAGGCATCGTCTGCAGCGGACCCTATGCGCCCGACACCGTCTTCATGCGCGCGCGGCGGGGTGAGTTCGACGCCGTGGTCGCGATGTACCACGACCAGGGCCTGATCCCCGTCAAGTACCTCGGCGTGGAGAAAGGGGTGAACGTGACGCTGGGGCTGCCGCTGGTGCGCACCAGCCCCGACCACGGCACCGCCTTCGATCTGGCGGGCACGGGCAGGGCCGACGCCGCCAGCCTGATCGAGGCAATCCGCGTCGCGCGGTCCCTCGTCAGGTCCGCCTGAGGCTGTCGCGGATCTCGCGCAGCAGCTGCACTTCCTCGGGCGGCGCCGGTGGGGCGGCCGGCGGCTGCGCGCTGCGCAGGCGATTGATCTGCTTGACCATCACGAAGATCACGAAGGCCAGGATGATGAAGTTCACCGCGATGGTGATGAAGTTGCCGTAGGCCAGCACCGGCACGCCCGCCTTCTTCAGGTCCGCCAGGTTGTTGGCCACCCCCGCCGGGATGCTGCCCAGCACGACGTACAGGTTGGAGAAGTCCAGCCTGCCGAACACCAGGCCCACGATCGGCATGATGATGTCGGCCACCAGCGAGTCCACGATCTTGCCGAAGGCGCCGCCGATGATCACGCCGACCGCGAGGTCGACCACGTTGCCCTTGACCGCGAACTCTCGAAACTCGCTCATGAAGCTCATGGAGGATCCCCGCCGTTGTTGTTGAAAACGGCGCCCAGTATAGGGAGGCGTGCACACAACACAGGGTGCAAACCCGCCCCGTCTTCGCGTTGAGTTCGTCATTTACGCTCCGCTACAATGATTCGTTGACCCCTGCAAGTACCCCAACGAAGAAGATTGAGGACCTATAAATGAGTGAGACCACCGTCGGCCTGCCCCGGGTCGACAGCAGCAAGAGAACCTGGTTGATCGCATCCGGTTGTGCGGGTGTGGTGGGTGGCGTGGCAACCGCCATCCCATTCGTGAGTACCTTCGAGCCTTCGGAAAAGGCCAAGGCGGCAGGGGCCCCGGTCGAAGTGGACATCGCGGGTCTCAAGCCCGGCGAGAAGATGACCGTCGAATGGCGGGGCAAGCCGGTCTGGATCCTCAAGCGCACGCCCGAGCAGGTCGCGGAACTTCCCAAGCTCGACGGCCAGCTGGCCGACCCCCTTTCCAAGCGCAATCCCGACGAGTTCACTCCCAAGTACGCGCAGAACGAGCACCGCTCGATCAAGCCCGACGTGCTGGTGGTGGTGGGCATCTGCACCCACCTGGGCTGCTCGCCCACCGACAAGTTCCAGCCCGGCCCGCAGCCCTCGCTGCCCGACAACTGGGAAGGCGGCTTCCTGTGCCCCTGCCACGGCTCGACCTTCGACCTGGCCGGCCGGGTCTTCAAGAACAAGCCCGCGCCCGACAACCTGCCGGTTCCTCCGCACATGTACCTTTCCGACACGCGCCTCCTGATCGGCGACGACTCGAAGGCAGCCTGAGGAAAGAAGAATGGCCGAATTCAAGGAAATCTCCCCGAACGCCGCGTACAGCCAGAAACTGCTGAACTGGGTCGACAACCGCTTTCCCCTCAGCAAGCTCTACAACGAGCATGTCGGTGAGTACTACGCGCCGAAGAACTTCAACTTCTGGTACATCTTCGGCTCGCTGGCCCTCGTGGTGCTGGTGATCCAGATCGTCACCGGCATCTTCCTGGTGATGCACTACAAGCCCGACGCGAACCTGGCCTTCGCCTCGGTCGAGTACATCATGCGCGACGTGCCCTGGGGCTGGCTGATCCGCTACATGCACTCCACGGGCGCCTCTGCCTTCTTCGTGGTGGTGTACCTGCACATGTTCCGCGGCCTGCTCTACGGCAGCTATCGCAAGCCGCGCGAGCTGGTCTGGGTCTTCGGCTGCGCGATCTTCCTGTGCCTGATGGCCGAGGCCTTCATGGGCTACCTGCTGCCCTGGGGCCAGATGAGCTACTGGGGCGCCCAGGTGATCGTGAACCTGTTCGCGGCCATCCCCTTCGTCGGCCCGGACCTGGCCCTGCTGATCCGCGGCGACTACGTGGTGAGCGATGCCACCCTGAACCGCTTCTTCAGCTTCCACGTCATCGCCGTGCCGCTGGTGCTGCTGGGCCTGGTGGTGGCGCACATCATCGCGCTGCACGAGGTGGGCTCCAACAACCCCGACGGCATCGAGATCAAGAGCAAGCTCGACGACAAGGGCCATCCCCTGGACGGCATTCCCTTCCACCCCTACTACACGGTGCACGACATCCTGGGCGTGGTGGTGTTCCTGCTGGTGTTCTCGGCGGTGATCTTCTTCGCGCCCGAGGCCGGCGGCTACTTCCTGGAGTACAACAACTTCATCCCGGCCGACTCGCTCAAGACGCCCAACCACATCGCTCCGGTCTGGTACTTCACGCCCTTCTATTCGATGCTGCGTGCCATCACCAGCGAGATGATGTATGCGCTGATCGCCTGCGTGATCGCCGGTGCCGTCTTCGGCGTCTGGAAGACGCGCCTCATCACCCCCATCAAGGCCGTCATCGTGATCGCCGCCGTGGTGGTGGCCGCCGCGATGCTGTCGATCGACGCCAAGTTCTGGGGCGTGGTCGTGATGGGCGGCGCGGTGATCATCCTGTTCTTCCTGCCCTGGCTGGACCACAGCCCGGTGAAGTCGATCCGCTACCGCCCGAGCTGGCACAAGTGGGTGTACGCCGTGTTCGTCGTCGACTTCGTCGTGCTGGCCTACCTGGGCGTGCAGCCGCCGTCGCCCACGGGCGAGCGCGTGTCGCAGGTCGGCACCCTGTTCTATTTCGGATTCTTCCTGCTGATGCCCTGGTGGAGCCGGCTTGGCGAATTCAAGCAGCCGCCGGAACGCGTGACCTACGCGGCCCACTGAGCAGGAGACAACAAGAAAATGAAGAAGATCATCCTCACGCTGATCGCCGCCCTGGGTATCGCGGCGGGTGCCCATGCTGCGGAAGGCGGCATCGTCTGGGACAAGGCACCCAACAAGACGACCGACATGGCCTCGCTGCAGAACGGCGCCAAGCTCTTCGTCAACTACTGCCTCAACTGCCACTCGGCCGCCTTCATGCGCTACAACCGCCTGCAGGACATCGGCATCACCGAAAAGCAGATCAAGGACAACCTGCTGTTCACCACCGACAAGGTGGGCGAGACCATGCAGGCCAACATCAACCCGCGCCAGGCCAAGGAATGGTTCGGCACGGTGCCGCCGGACCTCACGCTGGTGGCGCGCTCGCGTGCCGGCCATGGCGGAACCGGCCCGGATTACCTCTACACCTACCTGCGCACTTTCTACCGCGACGAGAGCAAGGCCACGGGATGGGATAATCTGGCTTTCCCGAGCGTGGCCATGCCCAACGCCCTGTGGGAACTGCAGGGCGAACGCCGTCCGGTCTACCGCGAAGTCGAGCAGCACGGCCACAAGGTGCGCGTGGTCTCGGGCTTCGAGCAGGTCAGTCCGGGCAAGATGACGCCCCAGCAGTTCGACCAGGCGGTCGGCGACCTGGTGAACTACATGCAGTGGATGGCCGAGCCCGCGCAGAACACGCGCATCCGGGTCGGCGTCTGGGTGCTCCTGTTCCTGTCGCTGGCCCTTGTTTTCGTGTGGCGCTTGAACGCTGCCTATTGGAAAGACGTCAAGTAGTTCCAGCTACACACCGGGGCGGGAAGCCGCCCCTTGGTCCCGCAGAGTGGGTTGCCGCCAGCAACCCACTCTTTTTGATTTTTAGGAGTCTCTCGCCATGATGGTGCTTTATTCAGGAACCACCTGCCCCTTTTCCCACCGCTGCCGCTTCGTGCTGTTCGAAAAGGGCATGGACTTCGAGATCCGCGACGTCGATCTCTACAACAAGCCCGAGGACATCTCGGTGATGAACCCGTATGGCCAGGTGCCGATCCTGGTCGAGCGCGACCTCATCCTGTACGAGTCGAACATCATCAACGAGTACATCGACGAGCGCTTCCCGCATCCGCAGCTGATGCCCGGCGACCCGGTGGACCGCGCCCGCGTGCGCCTGTTCCTGCTCAACTTCGAGAAGGAACTGTTCGTGCACGTCTCCACGCTGGAGAACCGCACCGCCAAGGGCAACGAGAAGGCGCTGGAGAAAGCGCGCGCCCACATCCGCGACCGCCTCACGCAGCTGGCGCCCGTGTTCCTCAAGAACAAGTACATGCTGGGCGACAACTTCTCGATGCTGGACGTGGCCATCGCGCCGCTGCTCTGGCGCCTGGACTACTACGGCATCGACCTGAGCAAGAACGCCGCGCCGCTGCTGAAGTACGCCGAGCGCATCTTCTCGCGCCCGGCCTACATCGAGGCATTGACCCCGTCCGAGAAGGTGATGCGCAAGTAAGCTGTAGAGTTGCGATCAGGCAACATTTGCAGCACGAGTCCCGATGATCAGCGCGATCGAATCCTCTTCCACCCGCCCGTACCTCATCCGGGCCTTGTACGAATGGTGCACCGACAACGGGTTCACGCCCTACATCGCGGTGCAGGTCGACGACGGCGTGCAGGTGCCGCGCGAGTACGTGAAGAACGGCGAGATCGTGCTGAACATCAGCTTCGACGCCACCAGTTCGCTCAAGCTGGGCAATGACTTCATCGAGTTCAAGGCCCGCTTTGCCGGCACCGCGCGCGAGATCATCGTGCCGGTGGGCCGGGTCATTGCGATCTACGCGCGCGAGAACGGGCAAGGCATGGCCTTTCCGCCGCCGGTGGCAGGCAGCAGCATTGCTGGCGCGACAGCGCCCGTGCCGGCGACCACGGCTGCTGCCACCACCGGGGGCAAGGCTGCGGCCGCTTCGCGCAACGGCGCCGAGGCCGATCCGGCGCGCATTGTCCACCTAGTGACCGGCGACGCCGAGGCCACCGCCCCAGTGTCTTCCGCAGGCGCTGGCAGCGACGAAGAGCCGCCCAAGCCCCCCGCGGGCGGCGGCGCCCGGCCTTCGCTCAAGCGGATCAAGTAGCACTCTCTTTGCCGCCGGCAGCGAGGCGGACCCGGGCGACCCCCGGGGCCACCGATAAAATGCCGGCCTGCGCCGCTTTAGCTCAGTTGGTAGAGCACCCGCCTTGTAAGCGGAAGGTCGTCCGTTCGATTCGGACAAGCGGCACCAATCAAGAGCCCGGCAACGCGCAGCGTTGACCGGGCTTTCTTCATTCGCTCACTCGATGTACGAGAGCGGCAGCGCCGTCGTGAACTTCAGCTCTTCCATCGCGAAGCTGGACGAGACGTCGAACAGCTGCGTGCCCGCGATGAGCCGCTTGTAGACCTGGTCGTAGGCGGCGATGTCGGGCACCACCACGCGCAGCAGGTAGTCCACGTCGCCGCTCATGCGGTAGAACTCGACCACCTCCGGGATGGCCTCCACGGCCGTGCGGAAGCGATCGAACCAGGCCTGCGTGTGCGTGTTGGTCCGCACCGAGACGAACACGGTCACGCCCACATTCACCTTGTGACGGTCCACCAGCATCACGTTGCGCGTGATGACCCCGGCCTCCTTGAGGCGCTGCACGCGGCGCCAGCAGGGCGTCTGCGACAGGCCGACCGCTTCAGCCAGTTCGGCGACCTGCAGTTCCGCGTTCTCCTGCAGCAGGGCAAGGAGCTTCCGGTCTATGGAATCGAGTTTTATCGTTTTGCTTTCCATGAGAATCAGATTCTCAAAACGGATGGAGGTGAGCCCAATTTAGCACGCCAATTCTCCGAGAGCGTAGGGACAATTGCTCGCATGGAAATCTATCTCGACGCCAACGCCACGACCCCGGTCCTGCCGCAGGCGCGAGCGGCCGCGCTCGCCGTGATGACGGAGACCTTCGGCAATCCCAGCAGCATCCATGGCAGCGGCCTGCGGGCGCGCGCCCTGCTGGACCGGGTTCGCGCCGCCGCTCGCCGTGTGCTGGACGCACCGACGGGGCAGATGATGTTCACCAGTGGCGCCACCGAGGGCATCCAGACGGCGGTGCTGTCGGCGCTGCACGGCCTGCGGCAGCGCCGCGTGGCCGGCGAAAGCATCGCGCCGTGCCTCCTCTACGGTGCCACCGAGCACAAGGCCGTCCCGGAGGCGCTTCGGCACTGGAACGCGCTGCTGGGCCTGGGCCTGCAGATCCAGGCGATTCCGGTGGGCCTGGATGGCCGCCACGATCTCCAATGGCTGCGTGCGCACGCCGGCGATGCGGGTCTGGTCTGCACCATGGCGGCCAACAACGAGACCGGTGTGATCAGCGACCTGGACGGCATCGCCCTGGCGCTGGCCGGCAGCCCGGCGCTGTGGCTGGTCGACGGCGTGCAGGCGCTGGGCAAGATGCCGCTGCGTCTCGCGCAGCGCCCCATCGACTATGCGACTTTCTCCGGCCACAAGCTCTATGCGCCCAAGGGCATCGGGCTGCTCTATGTGCGCGAGGGCGCGCCGGTGACGCCGCTGCTGACTGGCGGCGGCCAGGAAGGGGCGTCGCGGGCCGGCACCGAGAACATGGCCGGCATCGCCGCGCTCGGCGCGGTACTCGAGGCCCTGGAGGCGGGCGGCGTGTTCGCGCCAGTCGAGGTCCTGCACGCGCAGCGCGAACGCCTTGCCGCCGCGCTGCGAGACGCGTTCCCCGACGTGGTGTTCAACGCCGCCTTCGAATCCAGCCTGCCGACCACGCTGAACTTCTCCGTTCCCCGCCTCGGGTCGCGCCTGCTGCTCGACCTGTTCGATGCCGCGGGCCTGCGCGTGAGCGGGGGCTCGGCCTGCGGCGCCGCCAAGGCACAGCCGAGCTACGTGCTGGAGGCGATGGGCCTGCCCGAATGGCGGACGGCCTCCGCGGTGCGGCTGTCCTTCGGCGCGGCCGATTCGCCGGCGCTGATCGAGGAGGCCTGCGCGCGCCTGCGCGCCTGCGGTGAAGTGCTGCAAGCCACCTGCCAGGGCGCGGCCGCGCAAGGCGAGCCGGGACCGATGGACCCGCTCACGCGCTTCGTCGTCGAGGGCGCCTGCTGCTATGTCGTGGCCGATGCGGCCAGCCGCCGCTGCGTGGTCATCGATCCGCTGCCGGAGCTGACCGGCCGCCTGGCGCAGTGGATCACCTGCCGGGGCGGCGTACTCGCCGCCGTGCTCGACACGCACAGCCACGGCGACCACATGTCGTCCGCGCAGGGCCTGATCGACGCCTTGCCCGCGTCCAGCCTGGATCTCGCGCTGGCCCGCGATGCACTCGGCTGGCCGGTCGGCGCACCGGGCGTCGTGCTGGGCGAATCGCGCTTGACGCGCCTGCCCATTCCCGGCCACACCGCGGACTCCACCGCCTACCTGTTGCACGATGCAGAAGGCCTGCGCCTGGCCTTCGTCGGCGACACGGTGATGCCCGGTGCGCTGGGCCGCAGCGATTTCGCGCAGAGTGCGCCGCTGGATTTCGCCGCGTCGCTCAGGACGCTGGAGGCGACGGTGGGGCCGCACACGCTGCTGATGCCGGCCCATGACTACAACAACCTCTTCGCCACCACGCTCGATATCGAATGTGCGGCCCATCCGCTGCTGGCGGGTGCATTGCAGGGACACGTTGACGCGCAGGCCTTTGCCGTGGAGAAGGCCGCGATGGAGCGATGCATTGCCCCCACCGAATACCAGACGCTGGCCTGCGGCGCGCGGATCGACTGCGCCCAGCCCGAGAGCGTCGAGCTCATGGGGGACGTGCTGCGCGAGTGGATGCGTGGCGAGCGGCCGCCGCTGCTCGTCGATGTGCGCGAGCCCTTCGAGGCGCGCGTCGGAAGAGCGGCCGCCCTGGAGGCCCGGCCCCTGCCGCTCTCGACGCTGGCCGGCGTGCTTCCCGCCTGGGGCGCTCTCGCGGCCGATGCGCCTATCGTGTTCGTGTGCCGCAGCGGCAACCGAAGTGCGCAGGCTGCACGCGCGTTGCGCCGGCTGGGGCACACCCAGGCCTACAGCCTGGCGGGCGGGCTGGCGCTGTGGTCGCCGGAGGAGGCGCTGGCCGTGCCCGGCGGCGAGGCGCTGGCGATCTGAGACTCAGAGCAGCGATTCGATGGGCAGCACCTTGAGGAAGTCGACCCACAGGCGGCGCAGCCCGTTGGTGCGGGGCTCGGTGGTGTGGATGGTCTCCTGGCCGCCCTCGCGCTCCACCCATTCCAGCTCGCCGCCGGGCGAGACCCGCACTTGGTAGGCTGCATTCGGCAGCTTGCTGTCAAGCTGGCTGGACAGTTGGCTGGCCAGGCGTGGGCTGTCGATCACCACGCCCATCTCGGTGTTCAGGCTGGCCGAGCGCGGATCCAGGTTGAATGAGCCGACGAACAGGCGCTGCCGGTCCGCCGCAAAGGTCTTGGCGTGCAGGCTCGCGGCCGAGCCGCCGCCGGTGGATCCGCTGCCGGGAAGGCCGTGCGGCCGGCTGTCCTTGTCGGGCGGCGGTACCGCCGAGCCGGGCTTGAGTTCGTAGAGCGTGATGCCGGCTTCCAGCAACTGCTTGCGGTACTTGGCGTAGCCGGCATGCACCGGCGCGACGTCGGTTGCCGAGAGCGAGTTGGTCAGCACGCGAACCTTCACGCCCCGCCTGGCCAGCGCGCTCAGCCCCGCGGTGCCGTCCTTGCCGGGCACGAAGTAGGGCGAGACGAGGTCCAGCTCCCGGTCCGGCCGGCCCAGGGCCTGCTCCAGGCGCGGCAGCATGTGCAGGTCCGTGCGGTCGGGCGGGGAGAGGGCCTTGGCCGGGTCGTCGTGCAGCACGTGGGCCGAGGTCCACTCGAAGTCCAGCTGGCCCTGGACCACCTGCGCCACCAGCGGGGTCTGGCGCGTGGCCTCGATGTACTCGCGGGCCTCGGGCCGGCTGCGGTTGGCTTCCCATGAAGCCTGCAAGGCGTCCATGCCCTCCGGTGCGGTGCCGGCCAGCATGCTCGCGGCTGGATAGGCCGAGGCGCTGTTCCAGAACAGGTCGAATTCCTGCGACACCTCCTGGACGACCGGGCCCACCGCCATCACGTCCAGATCCTGGAAGCCCACCTCCATGTTGGCGCCGAAGTACTCGTCGCCGATGTTGCGCCCGCCCACGATCGCCACCTGGTTGTCGGCGGTGAAGGACTTGTTGTGCATGCGGTGGTTCACGCGGTCGAAGTCGCGCAGGAAGTCGCCGGCGCGGAAGCCCCGGTTGGCAAAGGGATTGAACAGCCGCAGCTCGATGTTGGGATGCGCGTCCAGCGCGGCCAGCATCGGGTCCTGCCCGCCGGTGTTGGCGTCGTCGATGAGCACCCGCACCCGCACGCCGCGCTCGGCCGCGCGCCAGACCTCTTCCCACAGCAGCTGGCCGGTGGTGTCGCGGTGCCAGATGTAGTACTGCAGGTCCAGGCTGCGCTGGGCGCCGCGCGCCAGCAGGATGCGGGCGGCGAAGGCCTCGTTGGCTACGGAGAGGGCGCGGATGCCGGACTGGCCCGGATGGGCCCCGGTCATGCGCTGTGCGCCCTGGCCCAGCCGGGTGTCGCCGGTGCTGGCGCTGCTCAGCGCCTTCGTCTCGGTCTTCGGAACTTCTGCCGGCAGCGATGCGCATCCGGCGAAGACAAGCGCGAGGCCGCTGGCAAGGACGGCACGCAGGATCGATTGAAGCGGCACGGCATCTCCGGAGGACGAAGTGCCGGGAATTCTAGTGCGGCACTTCCGCCGGAGCGCCACCGGACTGGGCGCGCCGCGGGTTGCGGATCAGCAGCAGCAGCGGGATCGCCAGCAGCGTGACGAGCATCATGATCGCGAAATCGTCCAGGTAGCCGATGAGCGCGCCCTGGCGCGTCACCTCGCCGTTGAGCATGGCCAGGCCCGCCATGGTGTTCGGGCTCATCATCGGCGGCAGCTGCAGCAGGCCCTGGTTGCCCGGCCCCACCAGCGCCGAAAGTTCGGCGTGCGCCTTGCCCGAGCCCTCGGTCAGCATGGCCTGCACGATCGAGATGCCCACGCTGCTGCCGATGTTGCGCAGCAGGCTGAACACCGGCGTGCCGTCGTGCCGCAGGTGCGCCGGCAGCGTGGCGAAGGTGGCGGTGGACAGGGGCACGAAGGTGAAGCCGATGCCCAGGCCCTGGATGAAGCCGGAGGTGATGATGAGCGTGCTGTCCATCTGCAGCGTCAGCCGCGTCATCTGCCACAGCGAGAAGGCGGTGAGGCCGAAACCCAGCGCCATGATGGCGCGCACGTCCACCCGCTGCACCAGCCGGCCCACCACGATCATCGCGATCATCGTGCCGATGCCGCGCGGCGCCGTGACGGCACCGGTGTAGATCACCGGGTAGCCCATCAGCCCCTGCAGGAAGCTGGGCAGCAGCGCCATGGTGGCGAACAGGATCATGCCCACGATGAAGGCGAACAGCAGGCCGGTGACGAAGTTGCGGTCCTTCAGCAGCTCACGGTTGAAGAAGGAGGTGCCCTGCACCGTCCAGGTGTGGATCGCGAAGAAGGCGAAGGCCACGAGCGCCGCGGCCGCCTCCAGCTTGATCTCCCAGGAGTCGAACCAGTCGAGCTGCTCGCCGCGGTCCAGGAAGAGCTGCAGCATGCCGATGGCCAGGCTCAGCGTGACGAAGCCGAAGACGTCCAGCCGCTCGCCCTGCGGGCGGCTCTCGGGCAGGTAGCGCGCGATGCCCCACCAGGCGAACACGCCCACCGGCAGGTTGATGAAGAACACCCAGCGCCAGTCGAAGTTCTCGGTGAGCCAGCCGCCCAGCAGCGGCCCGAGGATGGGGCCGACCATGATGCCCGCGCCCCAGATGGCCATGGCCTGGCCCACCTTCTCGCGCGGGTTGATGTCCAGCAGCACCGCCTGCGACAGCGGCACCAGCGCGGCGCCGAACACGCCCTGCAGCAGGCGCGCCGCGACGATGCCCACCAGCGAGCTGGCCAGGCCGCACAGGGCCGAGGCGACGGTGAAGCCCACCACCGAGATCAGGAACACCTTGCGCCGCCCGAACTGGCCGCACAGCCAGCCGGTCAGCGGCAGCGCGATGGCCGAGGCCACGATGTAGGAGGTCAGCACCCAGGTGATCTGGTCCTGCGAGGCCTGCAGGCTGCCTTGCATGTGAGGCAGGGCGACGTTGGCGATGGTGGTGTCCAGCGCCTGCATGATCGTCGCGAGCATGATCGAGAGGGTGATCATCCCGCGATGCGGGAAGCCGCCCCCGGATGGCGCTGCGGCGGTGCTCATGGCTGTTCCTCCCCGCCAGGTGCCATGAGGCCCTGGCGGGCCTTGACGAGAAGGGCGGTGAGCAGGGTGCGCTCGTCCGCCGAGAGGGCCGCCAGCGCGCGGGCCTGGAGGCCGTCGCTGATCTTGAGGGCCGCGTCCAGCGCCTTCTCGGCGCCCTCGGCCAGCTGCACTTCCTTGGCGCGGCGATCGTTCGGGCTGGCTGCGCGCCGGACCCAGCCGGCCGTTTCGAGGCGCTCGCACAGGCCGCCGACGGTCATGGCGCTCAGCTCCAGTTCCTGGGCCAGTTCGGCCTGCGACATGGGCTCGCCGCGCATCGCCAGCGCCCCCAGCACGCGGCATTGGGCCCGCGACAGGCCGATGCGCTCGCGCGCCAGCCGGTCGAACTGGGCGCCGTACAGGCGCGCCACGTCATTGACCAGGAAGCCGAAGCGCTGGGTGAAGTCTCGTTTCATAAGCCGACTTATTATAAGTATGCTTATGAAATGCTGCCGGCAACCGGGCGCAGGCCCGCCAGTCCGTTCCGCTCAGCGGCGGCTTCGCACCTTGATCCGCACGGTGTCGACGTGCCAGCCGCGCACCCGCAGGCGGCCGATCAGCATGGGCACCATCTGGCGCAGCTTGGCGGCGGCGGCATTGCTGCCCACCAGCAGGCACCACTCCTCGGCCTCGACGGGCCCCGGCTGCACGCCGGCGCGCAGCTCGCGCGGGATCAGGTCCTCGACCGCGCGCAGCCGCTCGGCGGAGTCGCGCGCGCGTTCGGCCAGGGCCGCCAGGGTGGGCGAGGCCTCGGTGGCCTGCAGGACGGTGAGGGGATTGAAGCGCCGGTTCACTGACGAAATGGGGAAAGACAAGGTGGCTAAAATCAATGGTTTGCCGGCGTTCCGGCGGCCTGGGCGCCTTGTATTCATGCGATGCGCGCCCAAGTGTTGATTTTGACTATCTTAGGAATTCAGGTCCAAGCGCCCGCGCGCGAACAACGCGGGGGTTGACCTCCACTCATGGCCACCAACTTCCTGACCCAGCTCTTCGGCAGTCGCAACGACCGCCTCCTGAAGCAATACCGCAAGACGGTGGCGCGCATCAACGATCTCGAGGCGCAGTTCGAGAAGCTCAGCGAAGACGAGCTGCGGGGCAAGACGCAGGAGTTCAAGGACCGCATCGCCAAGGGCGAAAGCCTCGACGACCTGCTGCCCGAAGCCTTCGCCGTAGTGCGCGAAGGTTCCAAGCGCATCATGAAGATGCGCCACTTCGACGTGCAGCTGCTCGGCGGCATGGCCCTGCATTTCGGCAAGATCTCCGAAATGCGCACCGGCGAGGGCAAGACCCTGACGGCGACGCTGCCGGTGTACCTGAACGCGCTCACCGGCAAGGGCGTGCACGTGGTGACGGTCAACGACTACCTGGCCAACCGCGACGCGCAGTGGATGGGGCGCCTGTACAACTACCTGGGCCTCACGGTGGGCATCAACCTGCCGCAGATGCCGCGCGAGGAGAAGCAGGCCGCCTACCAGGCCGACATCACCTACGGTACCAACAACGAGTACGGCTTCGACTACCTGCGCGACAACATGGTCTACGAGACCCGCGACCGGGTTCAGCGCGGCCTGAACTTCGCCATCGTGGACGAGGTGGACTCCATCCTGATCGACGAGGCGCGCACCCCGCTGATCATCAGCGGCCAGGCCGAGGACCACACCGAGCTGTACCTCGCCATGAAGAAGGTGGTGCCGCTGCTCACCCGCCAGGAAGGCGAGGCCGACCCGCGCACCGGCGAGGGCATCACCAAGCCGGGCGACTTCACGGTCGACGAGAAGACCCACCAGGTCTTCCTCACCGAAGACGGCCACGAGAAGGCCGAGCAACTGCTGTCCGAGTTCAAGCTGCTGCCCGAGGGCGCCTCGCTCTACGACCCGGCCAACATCACGCTGATGCACCACCTCAACGCCGGGCTGCGGGCCCAGCACCTGTACCACCGCGACCAGCATTACGTGGTGCAGCAGGGCGAGGTCATCATCGTCGACGAGTTCACCGGCCGCCTCATGACCGGCCGCCGCTGGAGCGACGGCCTGCACCAGGCGGTGGAAGCCAAGGAAGGCGTGAACATCCAGGCCGAGAACCAGACCCTGGCCTCGATCACCTTCCAGAACTACTTCCGCTTGTACGCCAAGCTGGCCGGCATGACCGGCACGGCAGACACCGAGGCCTACGAGTTCCAGGAGATCTACGGCCTGGAGACCGTGCTCATACCGCCGAACCGTCCGAACAAGCGCGACGACCAGCTCGACCGCGTCTACAAGACCACGCGAGAAAAGTACGAGGCGGCGATCGGCGACATCCGCGAGTGCTACGACCGCGGCCAGCCGGTACTGGTGGGCACCTCGTCCATCGAGAACTCCGAAATCATCTCGGGCCTGCTGACCCAGGCCAAGCTGCCGCACCAGGTGCTCAACGCCAAGCAGCACGCCCGCGAGGCCGACATCGTGGCCCAGGCCGGCCGCCCGAAGATGATCACCATCGCCACCAACATGGCCGGCCGCGGTACCGACATCGTGCTGGGCGGCAACGTGGAGAAGGCCATCGAGGCGCTGGAGCACGACGAGTCCGTCGACGAAGCCGCGCGCCAGGCCGACGTCGAGCGCATGCGCGCCGAGTGGGCCAAGGAGCACGAGTTCGTCACCGCGCAGGGCGGCCTGCGCATCATCGCCACCGAACGCCACGAGTCGCGCCGCATCGACAACCAGCTGCGCGGCCGCTCGGGCCGCCAGGGCGACAACGGCTCCTCGCGCTTCTACCTGAGCCTGGACGATCCGCTCATGCGCATCTTCGCGGGCGACCGCGTCAAGGCGATCATGGACCGCCTGAAGATGCCCGACGGCGAGGCCATCGAGGCCGGCATCGTCACCCGCAGCATCGAGAGTGCCCAGCGCAAGGTCGAGGCGCGCAACTTCGACGTGCGAAAGCAGCTGCTCGAGTACGACGACGTGTCGAACGACCAGCGCAAGGTGATCTACCAGCAGCGCAACGACATCCTGGACGCCATCGACCTCTCGGCGCAGATCGCCGCGCTGCGCGAAGGCTGCATGATCGACCTGGTGCGCCAGTACGTGCCAGCCGAGTCGGTCGAGGAGCAGTGGGACCTGGACGGCCTGGAGCGCACCCTGTCCAGCGACTGGGGCATCGACCTGCCGCTGCGTGCGGAGGTGGAAGCGGCCAGCGCCATCTCGGACGAGGACATCGTCGAGAAGGTGGTCGCCGCCGCCAACGCCGCCTTCGACGCCAAGGTCGAGCTCATCGGTCAGGAAAACTTCGTCCAGTTCGAGCGCATGGTGCTGCTGCAGAGCATCGACACCCACTGGCGCGAGCACCTGGCGTCGCTGGACTACCTGCGCCAGGGCATCCACCTGCGCGGCTACGCGCAGAAGCAGCCCAAGCAGGAATACAAGCGCGAGGCCTTCGAGCTCTTCGGCCAGCTGCTGGACTCGGTGAAGAACGAGGTCACGCGCCAGCTGATGACCGTGCGCATCCAGTCCAGCGAGCAGCTCGACGAAGCGGCCCAGGCCATGGAGGAGCGCGGCGAGAACATCAGCAACGTGACCTACACCGCGCCCACCGAGACCGGCGAGCCCGAGGTCCGCATCGACGAGGAAAGCCTGCGCCGCGCGGCCACCGGCGGCCTGTCGGCCGGTGCCATGGCCTTCGCCCGCGTCGGCCGCAACGACCCCTGCCCCTGCGGCAGCGGCAAGAAGTACAAGCAGTGCCACGGGAAGCTGAGCTGATCAAGGAGCCCGGCGCCCCCGCATCCCAACACGCCCGCGTGTGCCGGTCCTGCCGGCATCGCGGGCTTTTTTGTCATCATCGATAGCGCACGTTTCCCAAGGAGCAAGACGATGCCCGTGAACCTTTCCGCCCCCGATCCCGCCGCCCTGTTCCCCGTGCCGGGCGTGCGCATCGGCGTTGCCGAAGCCGGCGTCCGCAAGGCCAACCGCAAGGACCTGACGGTGGTGCTGATCGACGAAGGCGCCGCCGTGGGCGGCGTCTTCACGCAGAACCGCTTCTGCGCCGCGCCGGTGCAGGTCTGCCGCGAGCACCTGCAGAAGAACTATGGCATCCGCGCCATGCTCATCAATACGGGCAACGCCAACGCCGGCACCGGCGAGGACGGCCTGGCGCGCACCCGCGCCACCTGCATCGCGCTGGCGCGCCAGCTGGAGATTTCGCCCGAGGAGGTGCTGCCTTTCTCCACCGGCGTGATCATGGAGCCCCTGCCCATCGACCGCATCGAGGCCGGCCTGCCGGCCGCGCTGGCGGATGCGAAGCCCGACAACTGGGCGCGCGCGGCCGAGGGCATCATGACCACCGACACCATTCCCAAGGCCTTCAGCGCCCGGGCGCAGGTCGGCGGCAAGACGGTCACCATCAGCGGCATCAGCAAGGGCGCCGGCATGATCCGCCCGAACATGGCGACCATGCTGGGCTTCATGGCCACCGACGCCAACATCGACCCGGTGCTGATCCAGCCGCTGGCCAAGAAGCTGGCCGATGCGTCGTTCAATCGCGTCACCATCGACGGCGACACCTCGACCAACGATTCCTTCGTGGTCATCGCCACGCAGAAGGCCGGCAACCCGGTGATCAGCTCGCTGGAGTCGGCCGACGGCCAGGCGCTGCTCAAGGCCATGCAGGACGTGGCGCGCCTGCTCGCGCAGGCCATCGTTCGCGACGGCGAGGGCGCGACCAAGTTCATCACGGTGCGCGTCGAAGGCGGCAAGACCGAGGCGGAATGCCGCCAGGTGGCCTACGCCATCGGCCATTCGCCGCTGGTCAAGACGGCTTTCTTCGCCAGCGACCCGAACCTGGGCCGCATCCTGGCGGCCGTGGGTTATGCCGGCATCGAGGACCTGGACCAGACCGGCATCGACCTCTACCTGGACGATGTGCACGTGGCGGTGAAGGGCGGCCGCAACCCGGCCTACCGCGAGGAAGACGGCCAGCGCGTGATGAAGAAGAGCGAGATCACGGTGCGCGTGGTGCTGGGCCGCGGCAACGCGGTCGACACCGTGTGGACCTGCGACCTGAGCCACGACTACGTGTCCATCAACGCCGACTACCGTTCCTGATTCCGACGCGATGAACGAGAAATTCGAACACCTGATCGAGAAGGCCGAGCAGCTCATCGCCCGCATCGAATCCATCCTGCCGCAGCCGCTGGCGGCGCCGGCCGACTGGAGCGCCTCCATCGCCTGGCGCTACCGCCGCCGCAGCTCCGGCCATGGCACGCTGGAGCCGGTGCGCCACGTGGCGACCATGGCGCTGGACGATCTCAAGGAGATCGACGTCCAGAAGGAGAAGATCGAGCGCAACACCCGCCAGTTCGTCGAGGGCAAGCCGGCCAACAACGTGCTGCTGACGGGCGCGCGCGGCACCGGCAAGTCCTCGCTGATCCGCGCCTGCCTGCATGCCTACGCGGCGCAGGGCCTGCGCCTGATCGAGGTGGACAAGGCCGAGCTGACCGACCTGCCCGACATCATCGAGGTGGTCTCGCAGCGGCCGGAGAAGTTCATCGTCTTCAGCGACGACCTGAGTTTCGACGAAGGCGAGCCGGGCTACAAGGCGCTGAAGTCAATCCTCGACGGCTCCATTGCGGCCTCCACGCCCAACGTGCTGATCTACGCGACCAGCAACCGGCGCCACCTGCTGCCCGAGTACATGAAGGAAAACCTCAGCTACACCCACACCGAAGACGGCGAGGTGCATCCTGGCGAGGTGATCGAGGAGAAGATCTCGCTGTCCGAGCGCTTCGGCCTGTGGGTGAGCTTCTATCCCTTCACCCAGGCCGAGTACCTGGCGATCGTGGCGCAGTGGCTGTCGCACTTCGGCGCCAGTGCGCAGGCCGTCGAGGCCGCGCGGCCCGAGGCGCTGGTGTGGGCGCTGGAGCGTGGTTCGCGCAGCGGGCGCGTCGCCTACCAGTTCGCGCGCGACTATGCGGGGCGCGCCACGTCATGAGCGATGCGCGCAAGCACACCGAAGTCGCGGTCGGCATCCTGGTCCGCGCGGACGACGCGCTGCTGCTGTCCACCCGTCCCGAGGGCAAGCCGTACGCAGGCTACTGGGAGTTCCCCGGCGGCAAGATCGAGGCCGGCGAGACCGTGGAAGAAGCGCTGCGGCGCGAGTTGCACGAGGAACTGGGCATCACCATCGGCCATGCCGAGGTCTGGAAGGTGACCGAGCACGACTACCCGCATGCGCTCGTCCGCTTGCACTGGTGCAAGGTGCGCGAGTGGCAGGGTGAGTTCGAGATGCGCGAAGGCCAGGACATGCGTTGGCAGCAACTGCCGCTGGACGTGACGCCCGTCCTGCCCGGCGCGATGCCGGTGCTGCAGTGGCTAGCGCAGGAGCGCGGCCTGGCAGCCTGAGGGGCAGCGCCTACTGCACGCGCGGGTCGCCGAAGGGCTCGTCGTCGGGCGGCGCGTCGGCCGGCAGCGTGAATTCCTCGCTGGCCCAGGCGCCCAGGTCGATGCCCTTGCAGCGGGCGCTGCAGAAGGGCCGGTAGGGGTTGCTGGGCGCGTAGACGCTGTCCTGGCCGCAGGCCGGGCACTTCACGATGCGGGCCGAGAAGCCCTTGCTGCTGTCGTCGGTCACGGCCACCTCAGGCGCAGAGGGTGAGCTCGAAGGCGGCCTCGTCGGTGCTCTGGTGCAGCCGGTCGTCCGCCTCATGGCGCATCAGGCGCACCGAGACCATCAGGCGGTTGCCGCTGATCTCGGGGATGAGCCCCAGCGAGGGGTCGATGCGCAGGCGCAGCAGTTGGAAGCTGCGGCCCTGTGGAAGCGTCTGCTGGTAGGTGCCGTTGGTGGCGATCACCTTGTAGGGCACGTCCGCATCGCGCAGCAGCTTGAGCAGCAGGTACACCGACTCGGCCATGGGCGCGAGCGTGGCGGCCCAGCGCTCGATGTCGGCCCGGCGCGCGGCGGCGGGGTGGTGCTGCCAGGCGTAGTAGGCGGGCAGGTCGAACTCGCAGGTGCCGCCCGGAATGTTGGCGCGGCTGCGGATGCTCATCAGCCATTCGCTCTCGGTCAGCGCCTGGCCGGGCTTGCCGGTGATGCTGTTGAGCGTGTTGAAGTTGCGCTCGAGCGAACCGATCACCTGCTCCAGCACGGACTCCGAGATGGCCGGATTGCCGCGGTAGCTGGCGAAGATGGTCTTGTGCTTTTCCAGGTCGCGCATCACGTCGGACTTGAGATCGGCACGCGCGGTCACGTCCATGATCTCGAAGATGGTGACCAGCGCATAGTGGTGGGACAGCGGCGAATCCGCCGGCACCAGCTCGCCCAGGCGGCGGAACAGGTGCTCCAGACGCAGGTAGGTCCGGATGCGTTCGTTGAAGGGGTACTCGTAAAGGATCACGCGGCTCCGTTTCCAGTCGAGGTCATCATAGCTTCACGAAGGGCGGCCGTTCAGTGGGTCTTGCCGTTGCCGGTCCACAGCCGCCACAGCTGGCGCACCTCGTCCTCGAGTTGCGCGAGACTGAGATTCTCGTTGCAAATCACCGCATCGGCAGCGGCGCGGCGCAATGGCCTGCCCGCCTGCTGGGCGATGACGGCCTGCACGGCCTCGGGCTTCCAGCCCGATCGCGCGACGACTCGTTGCATTTGAATCTCTTCGCTTGCATCGACCACGAGCACCCGCTCGACGATCGCGCGCCAGCGGCGCGACTCCACCAGCAGCGGGACGTCGAACACGACCAGCGCGCCGCTGGCTGCTTGCGCCTGTCGTTCGCACTCCTGGCCGATGAGCGGATGCAGGATCGACTCCAGCTTGCGCTTGACCTCCGGATGGCCGAAGGCCAGGGCGCGCATGCGCTCGCGGTCCAGGCCGCCCTCGGGCGTGACCAGCTCGGGCCCGAAGGCAGCCTCGATGGCATGCATCGCGCCGCCGCCCGGGCTGGCCAGGGCGCGCGCGATGGCGTCGGTGTCGACGAGGCTGGCGCCCAGCCCGACCAGCATCGCGGCCACGGTGCTTTTGCCGCTGCCGATGCCACCGGTCAGGCCGATGCGTCGCATGATGGGAAGGAAATCAGGGCGCCAGTGCGCCCAGGGGGAAGGCGAAGGGGATCCATTGGCGCACAGTATCGGGCCCCAGCGCCAGGCAGACGAGACCGGCCCCGGCCAGGAAGGGGCCGAAGGAGATCGGGATGTCCTTGTGCTTGAGCCTGCCGGCCACCAGCAGGATCGAACCCAGGACCGCCCCCACGAGGGAGGACACCAGCACGATGGCGATCAGGTAGTCGGCGCCCAGCCAGGCGCCCATCGCGGCCAGCAGCTTGAAGTCGCCGTAACCCATGCCTTCCTTGCCCGTGGCCAGGCGGTAGGCGTGATAGATGAGCCACAGGCCCAGGTAGCCGAACACCACGCCCCACACCGCGGACTTCAGCGGCACGCCGGTCAACCCGGCGGCAGCGCCGATCAGGCCCAGCCACAGCAGCATGTAGTTCAGCGAATCGGGCAGGTACTGTGTGTCCAGGTCGATGAGGAACTGGCAGATCAGCAGCGCCGCGAAGGCGGCCCACAGGCCTGCGGTCGGCGTCAGGCCGAAGCGCCAGGCGCACAGGGCGAAGAGCGCGCCGGTGACCAGTTCAACGAGCGGGTAGCGCGGGCTGATCGGCGTCTTGCAGGACGCGCAGCGTCCGCGCAGGAAGAGCCAGCTCAGCACCGGCACGTTCTGGTAGAAGCGGATCGGCGCGCCGCAGTGGCCGCAGCGCGAGGCCGGGCGCGACAGGTTGAACGGGGGCAGGGCGTCGAGTTGCTTCGCTGCGTCGTCGGCGGCTGCTTCCAGGGCCGGCGGCGTGTCCGCCTTGGGGCCGAACACCAGGCTCCACAGCGAGGGAATGCCTTCGACCTTCGCCAGGTTGCCGACCGCATCGTTCAGCCACTGCCGGTACATCATGACCGGCGTGCGGTAGATCACCACGTTCAGGAAGCTGCCCACAAGCAGGCCCAGGACGCCGGCCAATGCGGCGTCGAACCCCTGCGAGACCGGCATCAGACGACCTGGCCGAGCTTGAAGATGGGCAGATACATCGACACCACGATGCCGCCGATGATCACGCCCAGGAACACGATGATGATCGGCTCCATCAGGCTGGACAGGCCGGCGACCATGTCGTCGACTTCCTGCTCGTAGAACTCGGCCGCCTTGCCCAGCATGTGGTCGATGGATCCCGATTCCTCGCCGATGGCCGTCATCTGAAGCACCATCGACGGGAAGAGGTTGGCGTTGGTCATCGCGCTGGTGAGGCTGGTGCCGGTCGACACCTCTTGCTGGATCTTTGCCGTGGCCTCGGCATACACCGAGTTCCCCGAGGCACCGCCCACTGAATCGAGCGCCTCGACCAGCGGCACACCGGCGGCGAACATCGTGGAAAGCGTGCGCGTCCAGCGCGCGATGCAGGACTTCTCGACCAACTCGCCGAAGATCGGCACGCGCAGCAGCAACCGGTCCATGAACTTCTGAACGCGCTCGTTGCGCTTCCAGGCCTGGAAGAAGAAGTACAGGCCGCCGCCTGTCACGCCGAAGATCAGCCACCAGTAGGCAACGAAGAACTCGCTCATCCCCATCACGAACAGGGTGGGTGCGGGAAGGTCGGCGCCGAAGGAGGTGAACACCTGCTTGAAGGCCGGAATCACGAAGATCATGATGATCGCCACCACCACGAACGCGACAACGACCACCGAGGTGGGGTACATCATGGCCGACTTGATCTTGGACTTTATCGCCTCGGTCTTCTCCATATAGGTGGCCAGGCGGTCCAGCAGTTCTTCCAGGATACCGGCGGCCTCGCCCGCTTCGACCAGGTTGCAGTAGAGGCTGTCGAAGTACTTGGGGAACTTGCGGAAGGCCGAGGACAGTGAGGTGCCGGTCTCGACGTCCGAACGGATGTCATTGAGCAGCTTGGTGACGCTCGCGTTGGCGTTGCCCCGGCCCACGATGTCGAAGGCCTGCAGAAGCGGCACGCCGGCCTTCATCATCGTGGCCAGCTGACGGGTGAAGATGGCGATGTCCTTGGGCTTGATCGCCTTGCCCGAGCTCATCTTCTTCTTCTTGATCTTGGTCGTCAGCACGCCCTGGCGGCGCAGCGAGGCCATGACCTGGTTCTCGCCGGCGGCACGGACCTCGCCCCGGACGACCTTGCCGTTGCGGTCCTTGCCCTCCCATTCGAAGACAAATTCCTTGTGGGTCGGGGTGGTCCGACGGGACGATGCTGCGGTGGCCATGGATCTCTTCTCCGGTGCGTACGCCGTGTTATTCGTTGGTGACTGCCACCACTTCTTCAAGCGATGTCAAACCCTGCATGACTTTCTGCAGACCCGATTGGCGCAGGGTCCGCACGCCCTCGGCTTCGGCCTGCCGGGCGATGTCCAGCGCACTGCCGTCGGCGAGGATGATCTTCTGGATCTCCTCGCTGATCGGCATCACCTGGTAGATGCCCACCCGGCCCTTGTAGCCGCTGTTGCAGGCCGAGCAGCCCACGGCCTTGTAGGGCTTCCAGGTGCCGTTCAGCTCCGCGGGCTTGAAGCCGGCGTCGATCAGGGCTTCGCGCGGCACGTCGTGCACCTGGCGGCACACGGTGCACAGGCGCCGGGCCAGGCGCTGCGCGGTGATCAGGATCACGCTCGATGCGATGTTGAAGGGCGCGATGCCCATGTTGCGCATCCGGGTGAGCGTGGTCGGCGCGTCGTTGGTGTGCAGCGTGGACAGCACCAGGTGGCCGGTCTGCGCGGCCTTGATGGAAATGTCGGCGGTTTCGAGGTCGCGGATTTCGCCGACCATGATGATGTCCGGATCCTGCCGCAGGAAGGCGCGCAGCGCCGCCGCGAAGGTCAGGCCTGCCTTCTCGTTCACGTTGACCTGGTTGACCCCCGGCAGGTTGATTTCGGACGGGTCTTCGGCCGTGGCGATGTTCACGCCCGGCTTGTTCAGCAGGTTCAGGCAGGTGTAGAGGGACACCGTCTTGCCCGAGCCGGTCGGACCGGTCACCAGCACCATGCCGTAGGGACGGCCGACGGCGGCCAGCAGGCGCTCCTTCTCGACCGCGTCGTAGCCCAGCGCGTCGATGCCGAGGCGTGCGCTGCTGGGGTCCAGGATACGGATCACGATCTTCTCGCCGAAGAGCGTGGGCAGGGTGCTGACCCGGAAGTCGATGACCCGCTCCGGGCCGATCTTGAGCTTCATCCGGCCGTCCTGCGGGATGCGCTTCTCGGAAATGTCCAGCCGCGAGATCACCTTGATGCGCGAGGCCAGCTTCTCCTTGATCACCACGGGCGGCGTGGCCACTTCGCGCAGTTCGCCGTCGACCCGGAAGCGCACGCGGTACTGGTGCTCGTAGGGCTCGAAGTGGATGTCCGAGGCCCGCATGCTGAAGGCGTCCAGCAGCATCTTGTGCAGGAAGCGCACCACCGGTGCGTCCTCGACTTCGGCGCTGGCCTGGTCGGCGTTTTCCTGCGTTTCGGTGGCGGAGCCCTCATCGAACTCGAACTCGACGCCGACGATGCTGTCGATGGTCTCCGAGGCGCTCACCGCCGCGGCCTCGACCATGCGCGAGAGCTTGTCGTACTCGGCGATGACCCAGTCCACCCCCATCTGCGAGGCGAACTTGATCTTCTCCACCGCTTGCTGGTCCGACGGGTCGGCCGTGGCCACGATCAGGCGGTTGTTGCGCTTGCTCAGGACCACGATGCGGTAGGCCTGGCACATCTTGGGGTCGAGCAGGTCCTTGGGAAGGCGCTGCGCGTCGACCGCATCGAGGTCGAGCAGGGGCGCGCCATAGGCGCTGGACAGGGTATGGGCCAGGTCGGCCGGGGACACGGCGCCCGAGCCGGTCAGCTCGGCAATGAAGCTGCTGCGCGAGCTTTGCGACTTCTGGTAGATGTCCTCCGCGGCCTTGCTCTGCAGCTTGCCCGCGGCGATGAGGGCGCGCGCCAATCCCGGCAATGCGACCGGCGCGTTGTCCTTAACTAGAGGTTCCGCAGCCATTCAGGGGATCGTAAAAAGAGTCACCAATTGATTCTTGATCATCGCTGATCGACCTGGGGGCGTAAACGGCCGTCCCCGGCCGGTTCGCGCAACATTTGGCATTACTCTGCCAAATCTCTCCCCGGAAATGGAGTCCTTTGGACTCAGCAGGCAGTCGGTCAGCGCGCCCTTCCAAAAGGATAGCGTACTGAGCGCCCTACAGCCCTGCCTTCAGCCGCCCATCGCCCGAGGTGTCGACTCTGCGCCACGGTTGTTGCTGGGGGCAGTGCGGATGGATTAAGCAGAAGGGTTGCCTTGCGGGTCGCTGCGGCTTGGGGCGGCCCGGCAAAACGGCCAGCCAATGAAAAAGGCCAGCTGTCCGAAAGGAAAGCTGGCCTTCAAGTGCTGGTGGGCCCTGAGTGACTCGAACACTCGACCTACGGATTAAGAGTCCGCTGCTCTACCAACTGAGCTAAGAGCCCCTGAAACATTGCTGATTTCAGGCAATCCAAAAATTATAGCACATTGTTTGAGAGGGTCCGGGCGACGACCTTCACAGCGCCTCGAATGCGCCGCTTACATCGAAGGTTTTCATTCGCCATTCGAGCTTGTTGCGGTCCGGCAGCAGTCTGCGGAATAGTGGCCAAAGTGTGAACTCTTTCCCCTTCGACATGCACGGGTCGCACCTACGATGCCCCTCGGCTCAGCAAGAAGAAAAGTAGGTCAAGCCCATGCATTTCGCCAGCTTCTCTCGCACCGTCCTCGTCATCGCCCTGGGCGTGGCAAGTTTCGCTGCCAGCGCGCAGATCCACCGCTGCAAGGACGAGAAAGGTCAGACCATCCTGTCAGACAGGCCCTGTGCCACCGCGGACGCGGCGGCGCAGCAGTCCGGCGGCAGCGCCGGTGCGGTCGATCGCATCGCTGCGCCGCAGATGGTCAACGCCCGCATGCGCGACATGTCGGCCCAGTACGACTTCATTCCCGAACGCGCCACGCGATCCACGGCGGCCACGCGCCAGGGCAAGTGAGCGGTGGCGGCGCACCGCGCCGCAGTCCCGGCTCCTCATTGCCGGCCGTCCGTGCGGCCGGCTCCTCACATCTCCTCCTTCCCTGCCAGTGCCACATGGTGGCCATGCCGTTGCGACATATCTAAAAGTGCCGCGGCTGCGTAGCGGCCCGCCGGGCCCGCGGGAATAGTTCGATCCGCCGTTGCTGCGCGCGCAGCGGCGTGCCTTCCAACAAATCGAACGAGGAGATAAGTACCCATGCATTCGCGCGCCCGTGCCTGCCTGGCCGCAGGCCTTGCCCTTGCCGCTTCCTTTTCCGCCTGGTCGCAGACCGCTGCCGCGCCCCGCGACAGCGTGAGCCTCTACGGCGTGCTCGACGAGTATGTCGGCTCGATGCGCCGCAGCGATTCCCCGGGCCGCACGACGGTCCTCAACAGCGGCGGCATGACTACCTCGTACTGGGGCGTCCGTGGCAGCGAGGACCTGGGCGGCGGACTGAACGCCTTCTTCACGCTGGAGAGCTTCTTCCAGACCGACACCGGCACCCTGGGCCGCACCACGGCCGACCCCTTCTTCTCGCGCAACGCCTACGTCGGCCTGGGCGGGCGCTATGGCCAGCTCAGCCTGGGCCGCCAGACCAACCCGATGTTCACGGTCACCGGCACCTTCAATCCCTTCGGCGTCTCGGCCAACCTGAGCCCGGTGATGCTGCAGATCTGGAGCGCCAACTACAACCGCGCGGTGCTGGGCGACAGCGTGTGGAACAACGCCATCCAGTACAACTCGCCCAAGCTGGCCGGCTTCGGCGTCTCGGCCACCTACGGCCTGGGCGAGGTGACGGACCAGGGCGGCGTGCACAACTTCAACATGACCCTCAACTACGAGCAAGGCCAGTTCGCTGCGGTGGTGTCGGCGCAGAAGGCGGACTACGGGCCGGGCTTCACCAGCGCGATCACCACGCAGGACGCGCAGATGTTCGGCCTGAGCTACGACTTCGAGGCCGTGAAGCTCTTCGGCCAGTACTTCCACACCGACACGCCCGACATCCGCAGCACCACCCGCACCGGACAACTGGGCCTGGCGGTGCCCGTCGGCCCGGGCCGCATCATGGCCACCGTCGCCCGCACGGAGCGCGATGCCGCCGGTGCCGAGACCGTCCGCACGACGACGGGCCTGGGCTACGACCACTACCTGTCCAAGCGCACCGACCTGTATGCGGTCTATTTGCTGGACAAGCTCACCTCATTCGATCGCCAGTCCAGCCTGGCCCTCGGCGTTCGCCATCGCTTCTGAGCGAAGCACCCACGGGACATACTCATGCACACCTTCCCTTCCAGATTCTTCCGTCCGTTGGCCACGGCACTGGCGGTCCTCGCCGCGACAGCCATGCCGGCCCTGGCGCAGCCTTCGGCCTCCACCACCAAGCCGATCCGCGTGGTGGTGCCATTCGGCCCCGGCGGGGTGGCCGACCTCACCGTGCGCACCGTGGCGCAGAAGATGTCCCAGTCCATGGGCCAGAGCATCATCGTGGACAACAAGCCGGGCGCCGGCGGCGTGGTGGCCGCCGACACCGTGGCCAAGTCGCCGCCCGACGGCCTCACGGTGTTCCTGATGTCCAACGGCACGGCCGTGACGGCGGGCCTCTTCGAGCGCCTGCCCTTCGACACGGTGAAGGACCTCGCGCCCGTGTCCACGCTGGGCTACTTCGACATGGCCATCGTCACGGCTGCCGATTCGCGCTTCAAGACGATGAAGGAGTTCCTCGACTACGCGCGGGCGAACCCTGGCAAGGTGAACATCGGCAGCATCAACGTGGGCAGCACGCAGCACCTGGCGGCCGAACTCTTCAAGCGCAGCGTGGGCATCGATGCGCAGGTGGTGCCCTTCAACGGCTCGCCCGCGATGATCACCGCACTGCGCGGCGGCCAGGTCGACGCGGGCGTCGAGATCCTGGCGCCCATCCTGGGGCAGATCAGCGGCAAGGCGATCAGGCCCATCGCCACCATGGGCGCCAAGCGCTCCTTCGCGCTGCCGGACACACCCACCGTGGCCGAGAGCGGCACGCCGGGCTTCAACGTGGCATCGTGGAATGCGTTCGCGGTGCCCGCCAGGACGCCGCAGGCGATCGTCGAGCGGCTCACCAGGGAGACCAACGCCGCGCTGGCCTCGCCGGAGGTGAAGGAACAACTGCACAAGCTCGGCGTGGAGGCGCAGGGCAGCACGCCGCAGCAGCAGGCGGCGTTGCTCAAGAGCGAGATCCAGCGCTGGTCGGAGGTGATCCGGCAGGCGGGCATTCCCAGGCAATAGCGCGCCGCATCGCGCGCAGGACGCTTCAGCGCAAGGGATCAGGCACCGGTGCGCGCAGGGTCCGTTCCACCACTTCGCGCAGGAGCTTCTGCGTGGCTTGCTGCGTGAGCGTGGCCGGGCGCTGCGAGCTCACCGCGATGGCGAGCCGGCTGCGCAGCGGCGGCGCCACGATCCGCCGCATCGAGAAGGCCTGCGGCCGCGGCGCCGTCATCACGGCGTTGGACGAGAGCACGGCCTGGCCCATGCCTTCGGCGACGAGGTCGAGGATCGCCGCGACGCCATCGATCTCCATCGCGACGCTCGGACGCAGGCCGACGTTGGCGAGCTCGGCCTCGACCAGCATCCGAATGGAGTTGGCCTTGCTCGGAATCACCAGCGGCACCGCGGCAAGCTCCTTCAATGCCACGTTGCCGGACGGCGGATCATCCGCCTGGGCGGGGCCGACCAGGAACAGGTCTTCCTCCAGGATCACCAGGCTGTCGATGTCGGCCGAAGGCGCGGGGTTGTAGATGAGCGCCAGGTCGATGCGCCCGGCGATGACCGATTCGTGCATCGCACCGGAGAGTGCCTCCGTGATCGACAGGCTCGCTTCGGGCAACTGCTGCCGAAATGCACGCGCGAGCGGCACCGCCAGCCGCTTGGCGATGCTGGGCGGCATGCCCACCGCCACGCGCCCGGCCAGCGCCCCGCGCAGTCGGCCCAGGTCTTCCTTGGCGCGCTCGACCTGGTGCAGGATGCCGCGGCCGTGCTCCAGCAGCAGCTTGCCGGCCTCGGTGAGCGTCACCCCACGGCCGTTGCGGGTGAGCAGGTTCTGCCGCAGCTCCACCTCCAGCTGGCGCACCTGGCGGCTCAGGGCGGGCTGGGCGACGTCGATCACGATGGATGCGCGGGTGAAGCTGCCCAGCTCGGCGACGCGGACGAAGTACTCCAACTGCTTGAGATCCATGGCGGGTAGTCTAGGCGCCACCCGCCGGGGCCGGCTCATGCCCAGTACAGGCGCATCGGGTTGTCCACCAGCAACTGGCGCTGCAGCTCGGGCGTGGGCGCGATGCGGGGGATCATGTCGACCAGCGTGCCGTCGTCGGGCATGTGCGACTTCAAGTTGGGATGGGGCCAGTCGGTGCCCCAGAGGACACGGTCCGGGAAGGTCTGGACCAGTCGGCGGGCGAAGGGCACGACGTCGTCATAGGCCGGCGGGCCCGAGGCGGACAAGCGCTCCGGACAGCTCACCTTGGACCAGATGTTGGGATGCTCGCGCAGCAGCCGGACGAAGCGCTCGAACTGCGGCCCGTCCACCGGCTGGCCCACGTCGGGCCGCCCCATGTGGTCGACCACCACGGTCGTGGGCAGGCGGGTGAAGAAGTCCCACAACTCGGGCAGGTCCTGCGACTCGAAGTACACCACCACGTGCCAGCCCAGCGGAGCGATGCGTTGCGCGATGCGCATCAGGACCTCGGGCGGAGTGAAGTCGGCCAGGCGCCTGAGGAAGTTGAAGCGCACGCCGCGCACGCCGCCGTCATGCAGTGCCCGGAGTTCGGCATCGCTGACATCTGCGGCAACCGAGGCCACGCCGCGCGCGCGACCCTGCGAGTGCGCGATGGCGTCGAGCAGCGCGCGGTTGTCGTTGCCGTGGCAGGTCGCCTGCACGATCACGTTGCGCTCGAAGCCCAACAAGTCGCGCAGCGCAAAGAGCTGGTCCTTCGAGGCATCGCAGGGCGTGTACTTGCGCTCGGGTGCAAAGGGAAAGACGGCGGCCGGACCGAAGACATGGCAGTGCGCGTCCACCGCGCCGGGCGGTGGCGTGAAGCGCGGCCTGGAAGGGTTCGGATGGAAGCAGAGCCAGCCGGGGTCCATGGTCTGGCTGGCGATGTCAGGGGTAGGGGGCGCCCCCGGATTGAGTGTTTGCATGCCGGGCATCTTGCGCGCAATCACACCGACCGGCGAGGCGCGGTGCGCGCTACCAGCTAGCGCATTCCGGCATGGCCCGCAAAGAAACGTGGTGGAGAGGAGGAGGATCGAACTCCCGACCTCCGCATTGCGAACGCGGCGCTCTCCCAGCTGAGCTACCCCCCCACATCGCAATCGGCGGCAAGTCTAACGCGAAACCGCACCATCCGCATGTCAAGATCGTGGCCACCCCACTTCCCCGATGGAGCCTCGACCGATGCCGCTGGACGACCCCGAATGGCTGGAGCGCATGTACAACAACCGGGCGCGCGTGCCCGAGCACACCGAGTACTTCCTGCGCTGGGCGGCCGATTCGCTGCGGGTGCGCGACTCGCAGGCCTGCAGCATCGACGTGCCCTACGGCAGCGGCATCAACGAGACCCTCGACATCTTTCCCGCCGAGGGCGGCACGGGGCGCGCGCCGGTGCTGGTCTTCATCCACGGCGGGTACTGGCGTTCGCTGGACAAGAGTGACCACTCCTTCGTCGCGCCGGCCTTCAACCAGCGCCGGGTCTGCGTGGTGGTGCCCAACTACGCCCTGTGCCCCGGCACGGACGAGGCGCCGGTCGGCATCTCGCACATTGCCCTGCAGATGGTCCGGGCGCTGATGTGGACCTGGCGGAACATCTCGAAGTACGGCGGCGATCCGGGCCGGATCACGGTGGCCGGCCATTCCGCGGGGGGGCACCTGGCGGCCATGCTGCTGGCCTGCCAGTGGGAGCATGTGGCCGGCGACGTGCCGGACCAGATGGTGCGCAACGCGCTGGCGATCTCGGGCCTGTTCGAGCTCGAGCCGATGCGCCTGGCGCCTTCCTTCCAGGCCGCGCTGCGCCTCACCCCAGAGGAGGTGCGGCGCGCCAGTCCGGCCTTGTGGCCGGCACCCTCGGCCGGCACGCTCTACGCAGTGGCCGGCGGGGAGGAAAGCGAGGAGTTCATCCGCCAGAACCAGGCCATCGCCAAGGCCTGGGGCCGCGGCGTGGTGCCGGTGTGCGAACTGGCACCGGGCCTGAACCACTTCAGCGTCCTCGATGCCTTGGCCAATCCGGCGCACCGGGTGCACGAGATGGCGGTCGAGTTGCTGGAGCGCCGCGGCTGACATCGGCGCGCGGCGCGCCGGCGCCTACATCAGCAGGTGCTCGCCGGCGTTGTCGCCGCCCAGGGTCACGTAGTTGACCTTGCGGATGTCCATCAGCTTCTTGCCGCCGGCGTAGCTGATGGAGCTTTGCACGTCCTGCTCCATCTCGACCAGCGTGTCGGCCAGCTTGCCCTTGACCGGCTCGAGGATGCGCTTGCCTTCGACGTGCTTGTACTCGCCCTTGTTGAAGTCGCTGGCCGAGCCGTAGTACTCCTTGAAGAGTTCGCCGTCGACCTCCACCGTCTTGCCGGGCGATTCCTCGTGGCCGGCGAAGAGCGAGCCGATCATCACCATCGAGGCGCCGAAGCGGATGCTCTTGGCGATGTCGCCGTGGTCGCGGATGCCGCCGTCGGCAATGATGGGCTTGGTGGCCACGCGCGCGCACCACTTGAGCGCCGACAGTTGCCAGCCGCCCGTGCCGAAGCCGGTCTTCAGGCGGGTGATGCAGACCTTGCCCGGGCCGATGCCCACCTTGGTCGCGTCCGCGCCCCAGTTCTCCAGGTCGATCACGGCCTCGGGCGTGCCCACGTTGCCGGCGATGACGAAGGACTTGGGCAGCTTCTCCTTGAGGTAGCCGATCATGTTCTTCACCGTGTCCGCATGGCCGTGGGCGATGTCGATGGTGATGTACTCGGGCACCAGCTTCTCGGCCGCCAGGCGGTCGACCGTGTCGTAGTCGGGCTTCTTCACGCCCAGCGAGATCGAGGCGAAGGCGCCCTTGGCATGCATGTCGCGCACGAACTTCACGTTGTCGATGTCGAAGCGGTGCATCACGTAGAAGTAGCCGTTCTGCGCCAGCCAGACGCAGATGGACTCGTCCACCACCGTCTTCATGTTGGCCGGCACGACCGGAATGCGGAACTTGCGCCCACCCAGCTCGACGCTGGCGTCGCACTCGGAGCGGCTCTCCACGCGGCACTTGCGCGGGAGAAGAAGGATGTTGTCGTAGTCGAAGATTTGCATGACCAGGCTCCAGATGGAAGTCGTTGAAGAAACGAATGAGCGCTTGGTCCGGCCGGGTTTTTGCGGCCCGCCACAAAGGCTTCGGCCACAAAAAACCGGGCGCAAGAATCTTGGGCCCGGTGACTGATTCTACGCCATCGATGCACCCCGCGCAGGCACGGGAATTCATATGGAGTCCATACGGCGCGCTTTCTACAGCGCACTTTCTACAATCGGTCGATGCTGACTGATCTCGAGGCGTCTGCCGCCCCATCGCCTCTGCTCCAGAACCTGAATCCGGAGCAGCGCGCAGCCGTGACGCTGCCCCAAGGCCACGCCCTCATCCTCGCGGGTGCCGGCTCGGGCAAGACCCGCGTCCTGACCACGCGCATTGCGTGGCTTTTGCAAACCGGCCAGGTATCACCCGGGGGCATCCTGGCGGTGACCTTCACCAACAAGGCGGCCAAGGAGATGCTCACCCGCCTGTCGGCCATGCTGCCGGTGAACGTGCGCGGCATGTGGATCGGCACCTTCCACGGCCTGTGCAACCGCTTCCTGCGCGCCCACTGGAAGCTGGCCGGGTTGCCGTCCACCTTCCAGATCCTGGACACGCAGGACCAGCTCTCGGCCATCAAGCGGCTGATGAAGCAGTTCAACGTCGACGAGGAGCGCTTCCCCGCCAAGCAGACCCAGTGGTTCATCGCCGGCGCCAAGGAAGACGGCCTGCGTCCGCGCGACATCGAGGCGCGCAGCGCGGACGACCGCAAGAAGGTCGAGATCTACCAGCTCTACGAGGAGCAGTGCCAGCGCGAGGGCGTGGTCGACTTCGGCGAACTCATGCTGCGCAGCTACGAACTCCTGCGCGACAACGACTCTGTGCGCGAGCACTACCAGCGGCGCTTCCGCCACATCCTGATCGACGAGTTCCAGGACACCAACCGCCTGCAGTACGCCTGGATCAAGATGCTGGCCGGCAACACGGTGGAGGGCCGCTTCGTCTCCGGCGACAACAGCGTGCTGGCCGTAGGCGACGACGACCAGAGCATCTACGCCTTCCGCGGCGCGCGGGTGGGCAACATGGCCGACTTCGTGCGCGAGTTCGACGTGCAGCACCAGATCAAGCTGGAGCAGAACTACCGCAGCTTCAGCAACATCCTGGATTCGGCCAACCACCTCATCAGCCACAACAGCCAGCGCCTGGGCAAGAACCTGCGCACCGACCAGGGCCCGGGCGAGCCGGTGCGGGTGTACGAGGCGCCGACCGACTTCGCCGAGGCGCAGTGGGTGGTGGAAGAAATGCGCCAGCTGGTGCGCGACGATTTCGAGCGCAAGGAGATGGCGGTGCTCTACCGCAGCAACGCGCAAAGCCGCGTGCTGGAAACCGCGCTCTTCAATGCCGGCGTGCCCTACCGCGTGTACGGCGGCCTGCGCTTCTTCGAGCGCGCCGAGATCAAGCACGCGCTGGCCTACCTGCGCCTGCTGGAGAACAAGGACGACGACACCAGCTTCCTGCGCGTGGTCAACTTCCCGCCGCGCGGCATCGGCGCGCGAACGCTGGAACAACTGCAGGACGCAGCCCGCGCCGCGGGCACCTCGCTGCATGCGGCGGTGAGCTCGATGAGCGGCAAGGCCGGCGCCAACCTCTCGGCCTTCGTCGCCAAGCTGGACGTGCTGCGCGAGCAGACCCAGGGCATCACCCTGCGAGAGATCATCGAACTGGTGCTGCAGCACAGCGGACTGGTGGAGCACTACCGCGCCGACCGCGAAGGCGCCGACCGGGTGGAGAACCTGGAAGAACTGGTCAACGCCGCCGAGAGCTTCGTGACCCAGGAAGGCTTCGGCCGCGACGCCGTGGCCATCCCGCTGGACGAGCTGCGCCAGTCGCCCGCCAGCCAGGGCATCGACACCTCCCGCCCGGTGCTGGACGATGTGCTGCCGCCCCCGCCCGACGCCGAAACCGGCGAGACGCTGAGCCCGCTGGCCGCCTTTCTTACGCACGCGGCGCTGGAAGCCGGAGACAACCAGGCCCAGGCCGGGCAGGACGCCGTGCAACTCATGACGGTGCATGCCGCCAAGGGCCTGGAGTTCGACTGCGTGTTCATCACCGGCCTGGAAGACGGCATCTTCCCGCACGAGAACTCCATGAGCGACCGAGAGAGCCTGGAGGAAGAGCGGCGCCTGATGTACGTGGCCATCACCCGCGCCCGCAAGCGCTTGTACCTGAGCCATTCACAGACCCGCATGCTGCACGGCCAGACCCGCTACAACGTCAAGACCCGCTTCTTCGACGAACTGCCCGAGGACGCCCTGAAGTGGCTCACGCCCAAGAACCAGGGCTTCACGCCCTCGGCCTTCGGCTACGGCGGCGGCTATGGCAGCACCCGCGGCAGCTACGGAGGCGGCGGTGGTGGTGGCAGCTGGGGCGGATCCGGTGGCGGGCGCAGCAGCGAAACCTTCTCCAGCCCGCCCGTCCCGCCGCAGAAGGCCGAGCCCGCGCACGGTTTGCGCTCGGGCATGCAGGTCTTCCACAACAAGTTCGGCGAGGGCACCGTGCTGGCACTGGAAGGCAGCGGCGACGACGCCCGCGCCCAGGTCAAGTTCAGCCGCCACGGCGTGAAGTGGCTGGCCCTGAGCGTGGCCAAGCTCACGCCGATCTGAGACGACGTGCGCCGCGGCCCCGAAGGGCGCTCAGTCCTCGGTGAACGAATCCCTGAAGCTGAACCAGATGGAGGCGAAGAACATCGCCGCCATGACCAGCGCGCCGCCCACCATCAGCACGCTGCCGATGGCCGAGCCGGCCTCCCCGCCGCCCATGGCGCCTAGGGCCACCATGAGGCCGGTGGCCAGGCTGATGACGATGCCCGCGCCGATGAAGACGCCCAGCCAGACCAGGCCGAACAGCGTCAGCGCGCCGAAGTTGCGGAAGCACGCGACGGCGCTGAAGAAGATGCTCTTGACCGGCGGTACGCGGTGCCAGTGCATCAGCGCCGGCGCATGCCAGAAGGCCAGCGACAGCGGCAGGTACAGCGCCATCGCGATCCACAGGGCGACCTGGAAGTCGGTCTCCTGCGCGGCCTCGCGGGTGAGGGGCTTGCCCATCAGGTAGACGCCGGCGAACTTGCCGCCGTCGGCCAGCGCCGTGATCGCCATCACCAGCAGGAAGCCCAGCGCGTAGAGCACGCCCAGCACCAGCAGCGGGCGCAGGTCCTGGCGGACCGCCCGGATGGCGGCCATGAACACGCTGCCGGCCGGCGGGCGCAGGCCAGGCACGGCCTGCGCAGTGGCACTGGCCGCCATCAGACCCAGCGTCATGGTGGGCAGCAGGATCAGCGCGAGCGTGCCGCCGATCACCGGCAACTGCGAGGCGATGGACACCATCGCCATGAAGAAGAAGAACAGCGAGATGAAGGCCAGCGGCTGGCGGAAGAAGGTCTGCAGGCCCTGGCGCACCCAGAGGGAGCCGTTGCGGGCGGGAACGATGTTGAGCTTCATGTCAGGCCATCCGCCGGGCCGCCCCAAGGATGGCCTGCGCCCCCTCGGGGGGCAGCGAACACACGGAGTGGTGAGCGTGGGGGTTCATGTCAGGCCGCCAGAGGGGCCGCTTCCTGGGAGTGGAGGTCGAAGTCGGGCAAGGCGCGTGCCCGGTAGCGCAGCACGCGCTCGAAATGGCGCGGGTCGTGCGGCTTGAGCATGGAGGCCTCGCGCGGCAGGTGGAAGTCCCACAGCCGCGAGATCCAGAAGCGCAGCGCCGCGGCGCGCAGCATGCCCGGCAGCAACTGGCGCTCGGCCGCGCCGAGCGGGCGCACCGACTGGTAGGCGGCGAGCAGGGCGGCGGCGCGCTCCGGGTGGTCCTCGCCGGTGGGCAGGTCGATGGCCCAGTCGTTCAGGCACACCGCCAGGTCGAACAGCCAGCTGTCGGTGCCGGCAAAGTAGAAGTCGAACACGCCCGAGAGGTGCGGCGGATGGCCGGGCTCTTCCTCGCGGGTGGCGAACATCACGTTGTCGCGGAACAGGTCGGCATGCACCGGCCCGCGGGGCAGGGCGGCATGGGCTGCCGACTCCGCCACGTGGTTCTGGTAGGCCAGTTCGCCCGCCAGCAGCGCCGCCTGCGATTCGTCCAGGTAGGGCATCACCACCGGCGCGGTCTCGTTCCACCAGGCCAGGCCGCGCAGGTTGGGTTGGATGCGCGGGAAGTCGCGCCCCGCCAGGTGCATGCGTGCCAGCATGCGGCCCAGCTCGGCGCAATGGGCCTCGGTGGGCGACAGTTCGCTCCTGCCGGCCAGGCGATGCACCACTGCGGCCGGCTTGCCGGCGACCGTGTGCAGGAACTCGCAGGGCGCGTTGGCCGGAATCTCGAGCGCATGGCCGTCCGGCGGCGCGATGGCCGGGTCGGCGAAGGGTTCGGGCACCGGCAGGCCCTTGGCCGCCAGGTGCTTCATCAGGCACAGGTAGTAGGGCAGCTGGTCGGCGCGCAGGCGCTCGAACAGGGTGAGCACGAATTCGCCGCCGTCGGTGGTGGCGAAGTAATTGGTGTTCTCGATGCCGCCCTCGATGCCCTTGAGGACCTGCAGCTCGCCCAGGCCCAGGCGCGCCATCAACTCGCGGGCTTCGTCGAACCCGACCTCGGTGAAGACAGCCACCGGCTGCTCAGAACTTGAAGATGTTCCAGAGCGTCGGGCCGGTGCCCCCGCCCGCGTCGCCGCCGCCCTGCTGCCCCGTCCGGCTGTTGTTGTTGCTGGGAACAACCTCGTACTGGGGCATGCGCTCGTTCTTGGGCGTGACCGTGATGCTCTGCGTCTGGCCGCCGTAGCGCAGCTCGTCGACCTTGGCGCCGCCGTCGTCGACGTGGATGCGCTCGATCTTTTGGTTGCGCCGGCCCTCCTCGCGCTTTTCCGCCCGCGTCAGGCCGTCGGCCGGCGCCGGTGCCGCGGCCGGATCCGCCGGGGGCGGCGTGCCGGGCGCGTTCTGCGCCTGGGCGGCGGCGGCAATGGCAAGGCTTGCCAGGCTCAGCGAAACGCTGCGGGCGAAGGAGGAGGGTGATGGGGCCATGATGAAGATATTGTAGGTGGCGCCAACGCCTTTGGCAGGCCCCTTACATCGGCCGGCGGGCCTGCGGGCGGCAGGCAAAATGCCTGGATGACCGACACCAAGACCCTGCTGCTCGTGGATGGCTCGAGCTACCTGTACCGCGCCTTCCACGCCATGCCCGACCTGCGCGCGGTGCCGGGCGACAGCACCAGCCCCGCCACCGGTGCCATCCGGGGAATGATCAACATGATGACGGCGCTGCGCCGGGAGGTACGGGCCGACTACGCCGCCTGCATATTTGATGCCCCGGGAAAGACCTTCCGCGACGCGTGGTATCCGGACTACAAGGCCAACCGCTCGCCCATGCCGGACGACCTGCGCAGCCAGATCGATCCGATCCACGAGGTGGTGCGCCTGCTGGGCTGGCCGGTGCTGCACGTGCCCGACGTCGAGGCCGACGACGTCATCGGCACCCTGGCGCGCTTGGGCGAGGCGCAGGGCCTCAAGGTGATCGTCTCCAGCGGCGACAAGGACCTGAGCCAGCTGGTCACCGACCGCATCACCATCATCGACACCATGAACGGCAAGAAGCGCGACGTGGCCGGCGTCACCGCCGAGTTCGGCGTGCCGCCCTCGCTCATGATCGACTACCAGACCCTGGTGGGCGACAGCGTCGACAACATCCCCGGCGTCGAGAAAGTCGGTCCCAAGACGGCGGCCAAGTGGCTGGCCGAATACGGCTCGCTCGACGCGCTGATCGCCCGCGCCGCCGAGGTGAAGGGCGCGGCCGGCGAGAACCTGCGCAAGGCGCTGGACTGGCTGCCGCAGGGCCGACGCCTGGTCACCATCCGCACCGACTGCGACCTGGCGGGCCATGTGGAAGGCCTGCCCGCGCTGGAGGGCATCGCCATCGGCCCGCAGCAGGTCGATGCCCTCAAGGTGTTCTACGACCGCTACGGGTTCAAGAGTCTGGTCAAGGCGCTGGAATCGCAGGAGACCCCGCCCGAGCTGATCGGCGAGGTACCGGGCGCCAGCCAGGGCTCCGGCGGAATCGATGCGCCCGCGCTGGCCGCTGCCGCGCCGGCCAGCAACCTGGTCTACGACACCGTGCTCACCTGGGAGGCCTTCGATGCCTGGCTTGCCAAGCTCGATGCCGCCGAGCTGACGGCGATCGACACCGAGACCAGCTCGCTGGACGAGATGGTGGCCGAGATCGTCGGCATTTCCTTCAGCGTGACGCCGGGCGAGGCCGCCTACGTGCCGCTGGGCCACAACTACCCCGACGCGCCGACGCAGCTGCCGCTGGCCGAGGTGCTCGCGCGGCTGAAGCCCTGGCTGGAGGACGGCAGCAAGAAGAAGCTGGGCCAGCACATCAAGTACGACCGCCACGTCTTCGCCAACCACGGCATCGAGGTCCAGGGCTACGCCCACGACACCATGCTGCAAAGCTACGTGCTGGAAGTGCACAAGCCGCACGGCCTGACCAGCCTGGCCGAGCGCCACCTGGGCCGCACCGGCATCGACTACGAGGACCTGTGCGGCAAGGGCGCGCACCAGATTCCCTTTGCGCAGGTGGACATCGCCAAGGCGGCCGAGTACGCCTGCGAGGACTCGGACCTCACGCTGGACGTGCACCGCAAGCTGTGGCCGCAGCTGCAGGCCAACGAGCAGCTCGGGTTCGTCTACCAGCTGGAGATGGACAGCAGCGAGACCCTCTACCGCATGGAGCGCAACGGCGTGCTGATCGACGCGGCCACGCTGGCCGCGCAGAGCCACGGGCTGGGAACCCGCATCATGGCGCTGGAGCAGGAGGCCTATTCGCTGGCCGGCCAGCCCTTCAACCTGGGCAGCCCCAAGCAGATCGGCGACATCTTCTTCAACAAGCTGGGCCTGCCGGTGGTGAAGAAGACCCCGAGCGGCGCGCCCAGCACCGACGAGGAGGTGCTGGAGAAGCTGGCCGAGGACTTCCCGCTGCCGGCCAAGATCCTCGAGCACCGGGGCCTCTCGAAGCTCAAGAGCACCTACACCGACAAGCTGGGCCAGCTGGCCCATCCGCGCAGCGGCCGGGTGCATACGCACTATGCGCAGGCGGTGGCGGTGACCGGGCGCCTGTCGAGCAACGACCCGAACCTGCAGAACATCCCGATCCGCACGCCCGAGGGCCGGCGCGTGCGCGAGGCCTTCGTGGCGCCGGCGGGCAGCCGGATCATGAGCTGCGACTACTCGCAGATCGAGCTGCGCATCATGGCCCACATCAGCGGCGACGAGGCGCTGCTGCGCGCCTTCACCGAGGGCCTGGACGTGCACCGCGCCACGGCGTCGGAAGTGTTCGGCGTCACGCCCGAGCAGGTGAGCAGCGAGCAGCGCCGCTATGCCAAGGTGATCAATTTCGGCCTGATCTACGGCATGAGCAGCTTCGGCCTGGCGCGCAACCTGGGCATCGAGAACGCGGCCGCCAAGAGCTACATCGACCGCTACTTCGCGCGCTATCCCGGCGTGAAGGCGTACATGGACGACACGCGCCTGTCGGCCAAGGAAAAGGGCTATGTGGAGACGGTGTTCGGCCGGCGCCTGTACCTGCCCGAGATCAAGTCGCCCAACGGCCCGCGCCGCGGCGCCGCCGAGCGCGCCGCCATCAACGCGCCGATGCAGGGCACGGCGGCGGACCTCATCAAGCTGAGCATGGTGAAGATCCAGGACGTGCTCGACCAGGAGAAGCGCGCCACGAAGATGATCATGCAGGTGCACGACGAACTGGTGTTCGAGGTGCCCGAGGCCGAGGTCGAGTGGGCGAAGGACCAGATGCCGCGCCTGATGGCCGGCGTGGCCGAACTCAAGGTGCCGCTGCTGGCCGAGGTCGGCGTGGGGCCCAACTGGGACCAGGCCCATTGATCAATTCGAAGGAGACGCAACAGACATGATGATGAAGTTCACGCGCAATTCCCTGGCCCTGGCGATCGCGGTCGCAGGTTTCACCGCCTTGTCGCCGGCCTTCGCGGGCAAGGACGCGCAGATCCTGGCCGAGGCCGCGAAGCAGAAGCCGGCCTTGCTCGACACGCTCAAGGAGTACGTGTCGATCGAGTCGGGCAGCCGCGACCTGGAGGGCCTGGACAAGCTGGCGAACCTCATCGCCGGCAAGCTGCGCGCCCTGGGCGGCAAGGTGGAGCTGATCGAGCCCACCGGCGACGCCGTCTACCGCATGGAAGACACGCCAGAGAAGATCGGCAAGGTGGTGCGCGCGACCTTCACCGGCACCGGCACGAAGAAGGTCATGCTGATCGCGCACATGGATACGGTCTACCAGCGCGGCATGCTGGAGAAGCAGCCCTTCCGCGTGGAAGGCGACAAGGCCTGGGGCCTGGGCATCGCAGACGACAAGCAGGGCGTGGCGGTCATCACGCACGTGGTGGCGCTGCTCAAGGCGCTGGACTTCAAGGACTACGGCACGCTCACGGTGCTGGTCAACGCCGACGAGGAGATCAGCTCGCCGGGCTCGCGTTCGCTCATCACGAAGCTGGGCAGCGAGCACGATGCCGTGCTGTCCTTCGAAGGTGCTTCGGTCAAGGAGGACAAGCTCTCGCTGGCCACGGCCGGCATCGCCTCGGTCACGCTCAACGTCACCGGCAAGGCCTCGCACGCAGGCTCGGCGCCGGAGGCGGGCGTGAATGCGCTGTACGAGCTGTCGCACCAGGTGCTGCAGATGCGCGACCTGTCGGACCCGGCCACGGGCCTGAAGATGAACTGGACGATCGCCAAGGCCGGCACCAACCGCAACGTGATTCCGGCGAGCGCCTCGGCGGGCGCCGACGTGCGCGTGCTGAAGGTGAGCGACTACGACCGCATCGAGAAGCAGGTGCAGGAGCGGGTGAAGAAGCAACTCGTGCCCGAGGCCAAGGTCGACCTGAAGTTCGAGCGGCGCCGTCCGCCGCTGGAGGCCAACGGCGCCTCGCGCGCGATGGCGGCCCATGCGCAGGGCATCTACAAGGAACTCGATCGACCGCTGGGCGCCGACGCGGTGGCTGCCGGTGGCGGCACGGACGCCGCCTTCGCGGCATTGGAAGCCAAGGGCGCGGTCGTGGAGCGCTTCGGCCTGCAAGGCTTCGGGGCGCACTCGGCCGATGCCGAATACGTGCTGATCGATTCGATCGAGCCTCGCTTGTATCTGGCAGCTCGGTTGATCATGGACATCTCTCGCGGGCAAGTGCCGGGGATGTGACGCTGCCTTCGTTCGTTTCGGGCGTAGCGGGTCAAAGGCCTGTGTGCCGCGAGCGTTTGAACACAACTAGCCAGCCGCGCCCCGTGCGCCCTGAAACTAACCCTGCGCCAACGCCCGAGCCACTCGAAGTGCCGACCCGAAGGCCAGCGTGAACCCCAAGGCCCCGTGCCCCGTGTTGAACAGCAGGTTGGACGGCGCATCCGGATGCCGCCCGATGATCGGCCGCCCGGTCGGCGTGGCCGGCCGCATCCCGGTCCATGGATGCAACTCGTCGAAGCGGCTCGCATGCGGGAAGACCTCGCGCGTGGCCGCCTCCAGCGTCTCGATGCGCTCGGCCGGGATGCTCGCGTCGTGGCCCACCAGCTCGGCCATGCCCGCCACGCGCAGGCGCGAGCCGATGCGCGCGAACACCACCTTGCGCGCACTGTCGGTCACGCTCACGTGCGGCGCGGCGGCGGGCGCGTCGTCCACGTCCACCGTGATGCTGTAGCCCTTGAGCGGATACACCGGCAGGTAGGCGCCCAGGTCGCGCGCCAGTCGCTGCGAGGCGCTGCCCAGCGCCAGCACGTAGGCATCGGCCTCGAAAGGCCCTGCGCTCGTGCTGGCGGCCGCGATGCGTCCGCCGGACTCGATGAAGCCCTGAACTTCCACGCCCAGGTGGAAGTCCACGCCGCGCTGCGCCAGGGCCGCTTCCAGCTCGGTGCACAGCTTCAGGCAGTCGGCCGCGCACTCGCTGGGCGTGTGGATGGCGCCGGCCATGCGGTGGCGGTAGGTGCCCAGGGCCGGCTCGATGGCAATGGCCTCGTCGGGCGTCACCAGGCGCTGCAGGCTGCTGCCCAGGTCACGCTGCAGGTCGAGCTGCCGGCGCGCGCCCTCCAGCGCATCGGCGCTGCTGTAGAGCACCAGCTTGCCGGTGGTGGAGAAGTCGCAGGCGGGCTCCAGCTCGACCATCATCTCCTCGAAGGCGGCGCGGCTCTGCGCTGCCAGCGCCAGCAGCTGCGCCGTCGTCTCGCGCGAGGTGTCGGCGTCGCAGGCCTCCAGGAAGGCCAAGCCCCAGCGCCACTGCAGCGGGTCGAGCGCCGGCCGCAGCTTCAGCGGCGAACTGGGCGACAGCAGCAGCTTGGGCAGTTGCTTCCAGATCGACGGATCCGCCAGCGGCTGCACGTACGAATAGCTCAGCTGCGCGCCGTTGCCGCCGCTGGCGCCGTGGCCGGGCGCATCGCGCTCGATCACGCTCACCCGATAGCCTTCGCGGTGGAGCTGCCAGGCCGTCGCCAGGCCGATGATGCCGGCGCCCATGACGCAGATGTGCTGGGGTCTCATTGATCCCGATTGTGTTGGCAAATCCGGGCCCGGGCGAGCGGGACCTTTCTGCGCGGCACCCGGGGTACACGCCCTTGCGCGCCGCCGAAGCTGCTTCCTACACTGGCCCCGCTCTTGCTACGGCATCGGCTGGATTTCCCACACTCACAAATCTTCCAGACACAAGAAAGGCACGAATGAAGAAACTCTCCGTCCTCGCCGCGACCCTGCTGCTGGCCGCCACCGGCGCCCAGGCCGCCGACACCCTGGCCAAGGTCGCCCAGAGCGGCAAGATCACGCTGGCCTACCGCGAGTCCTCGGTGCCCTTCAGCTATCTCAACGGGCCGAACCAGCCGATCGGCTTCTCGGTGGAGCTGTCCAACGCGATCGTCGAGGCGGTCAAGAAGAAGCTGGGCAAGCCCAACATCGAAGTGGCCTGGATGCCGGTGACCTCGCAGAACCGCATTCCCCTCCTGAGCAACGGCACCATCGACCTGGAGTGCGGCTCCACCACCAACAACTCCGCGCGCGGCAAGGACGTCAGCTTCGCCATCAACCACTTCTACACCGGCACGCGCCTGCTGGTGAAGAAGAGCGCCAAGATCAAGGACTACGGCGACCTCGCGAAGAAGACGGTGGCCTCCACCACCGGCACCACCAACGCGCAGGTCATGCGCAAGTACAACAACGACAAGAACCTCGACATGGACATCGTGCTGGCCAAGGACCATGCCGACGCCTTCCTCCTGGTCGAGTCGGACCGCGCCGTGGCCTTCGCCATGGACGACATCCTGCTGTACGGCCTCATGAGCAACGCCAAGACGCCCTCGGACTTCGAGGTGGTGGGCGAATCGCTGCAGGTGGAACCCTATGCCTGCATGCTCCCCAAGGACGACGTGGCCTTCAAGAAGGTGGTGGACGACACCATCATCGGCATGATGAAGAGCGGCGAGTTCGAAAAGATGTACAACAAGTGGTTCCTCGCGCCCATTCCGCCCAAGAACGCGCCGCTGGGCCTGCCCATGAGCACGCAGCTGCGCGACAACATCAAGGCGCCCAGCGACAAGCCGGCCACCTGAGCGGCTGCCTGCATGACTGCCTATTGACAGCGTTGCTAAGATGACCGGGCGGCTGCCATCCAGGGCAGCGCAGGTCACCTTCCTGGGATGAAAGCCGGCCCGCGCCGGCTTTCCCTTTTTTGCCTTGCCATGAATCTCCTAGCCATCCTCGTGGCGACCCTGGTCGCAGGTATCGGCAGCGTGTGGATCGCCGCTGCGCTGCTGCGCCTGCGCGGCGCACGCGCGGCGACGGGCGACGGTGCCGCTGCCGGCGCCCAGTCGCTGCTGAGCCTTGCCGCAGGCGCGCTGCTGGCCACCGCCTTCATGCACCTGCTGCCCGAGGCCTTCGAGAGCGGCCGCGCGCCTGGCGCGCTGTTCGCCATGCTGCTGGGCGGCCTGGTGCTGTTCTTCCTGCTGGACAAGGCGGAGCTGTGGCATCACGGGCACGAGCATCACCATGCCGACGGCCATGCGCACGACCACGGCCATGACCACCACCACCATCACCATTCGCACGCACCGCGCTCGGGCGGCGGCTGGGCCGTGCTCACCGGCGACAGCGTGCATTGCTTCGGCGACGGCATCCTGATCGCCTCCGCCTTCATGGCCGACCTGCGCCTGGGGGCGGTGGCGGCCCTGGCGGTGCTGGCGCACGAGGTACCGCACCACATCGGCGACCTGGTGGTGCTGCGCCAGAGTTCATCCGACGCGCGCGTGGCGCTTATGAAGGTCTCGCTGGCGGGCACCATGACCGCCCTGGGCGGCGTGGCCGGCTGGTGGCTGGTCGACCAGTTGCAGGGCCTGCTGCCCTTCTTCCTGGTGCTGGCCAGCAGCAGCTTCATCTACGTGGCGCTGGCCGACCTCATTCCGCAGCTGCAGAAGCGCCTGAGCGCCCGCCAGACCGGCGCGCAGGTGGCCTGGCTGCTGGCGGGCATCGTGATGGTCACGCTGGTGAGCTGGGCGGTGCATGGCGGCCACGACCACGATCACCACGAACACGATCACGGGGAGCACGGCGAGGTGGAGCACCGTCACTGATCCGCCACGGCCGGGCGGCAAACTTTCTGACACGCTCTGCCTCTGGCGAAATGCCGCGAACGCGCGCAACATGGGGGCTTGTCCGCCTAGGAAGTTCCGATCATGAAGCGCCAAGAAGCCAAAGTTCAGCCAGCAAAGGCTGCCAAGGTGACCGCGAAAGGGGCCGCCGCCAAGGAAGCCCCCAACGACGCCAAGGGCCGCGAGCTGCCCGGCGACGGTGAGGTCTTCGATCCACCCGAGACCGAAGTCGAGGACGAGGCCGATGCCTTCGACGAACTCGAGGAAGAAACCGGCCTGGATCTCACCGACGCCAGCGAACTCGATGCGGACAACGTGCTGGCCGACGAGGAATTCGACCGCGTGATGCAGGCCCCCGACTGATCCGTTCCCTCGTCTTCCGGCCTGCCGCTCAGGGCTCGGCGCCCTGGCGCGTCGGCAGGCCCGGCGTATTGCTCCATTCGCTCCAACTGCCCGCGTAAAGCGCGGTACCACCCAGGCCTGCGACCTGCATGGCCAGCAGGTTGGGCACGGCGCTCACGCCGCTGCCGCACTGGTGGACCACCGTGGACGGATCACGGCCTCCCAGTAGTGCCTCGAACTCGGCGCGAAGCTGCGCAGCCGGCTTGAATTTCCCGTCCGGCCCCAGGTTCTCGGAAAAGGGGCGGTTGAGCGCGCCGGGAATGTGGCCGGCGATCGGGTCCAGCGGCTCCACCTCGCCGCGGTAGCGCGGCGCGGCACGGGCATCGACCAGGGTCTGGGCCGGGTCGTCCAGCCGTTCGGCCACGGCGCGCGTGTCCACCAGCGCGACCAGCGGCTTGCCCGCCACGAAGTTGGAGCGGAAGTGCGCAGGCTCCTCGGCATGGCCGACTTCGCCGCCCGCGCCCTGCCAGGCCTGCAGGCCGCCGTCGAGCACCGCCACCGCCTCGTGGCCCATCCACTTGAGCATCCACCACAAGCGCCCGCAGAAGTTGGCGCCGTTGCGGTCGTAGACCACCGCCTGCATGTCGTTGGAAAAGCCCACGCCTGACAGCCACGCGGCGAAGGTCTCGCGGCTGGGCAGGGGATGGCGTCCGCCCGACGCCGGCGCGCCGGCTTCCTTCTGGGCGATCACCACGCCGCCCTTGCCGGGCACGCCGTGCCTGGCGCTCAGGTCGGTATCCAGGTTGGCGTAGACGGCGCCGGGGATGTGCGCCTCGCGGTACTGGCGCTCGCCCGCATCGGGCTGCATCAGGTCGAAGCTGCAGTCGAAGATCATGAGCGGCGCCCTGGCGTCACGCAGGGCCTTCAGCTCGTCGGCGGAGATCAGGGTGGTGTAGGCCATGGCGGGTCTCTTTCTCTCTCCTGGATGTCAGTGTTCCTCGGCCGGCGCCTTGGGCACCGCGCGCTGTCGCAGGACGGTGGCCGCGATGCCGCTGGCCACGATCAGGCCCATGCCGGCCCAGCCCATCGTATCGATGTGGTCGTTGAAGATGATCAGGCTGTAGAAGGCCGCGAAGACGATGCCTGAATATTGCAGGTTGGCCACCACCAGCGTGGCCGCCGGGGTCTTGGCGGTGGCATAGGCGCGCGTCATGCATAGCTGGCCCAGCGCGGCCAGCACGCCCACGGGCAGCAGCCAGGCCGCGTGGCCCCAGTCCCAGGGCGAGATGCCGGTGAGCAGCATGGCCACGCCGCCGGCCACCATCGAGCCCAGCGCGAAGTAGAAGACGGTGCGGGTCTCGGGTTCGCCGATGCGCGACAGCGCGATCACCTGCATGTAGGCGAAGGCGGCGGTGAGGCCAGACAGCAGGCCCATCAGCCCGGCGAAGCCCTGGTTGTCGCCCATGCTTGGGCGCAGCATCAGCACCACGCCGCCGAAGCCCACCAGCACCGTGAGCACCAGCGGCGCCTGCAGCGGCGGGCGCTCGGCACGGCCGTCGCGGCCGGGCATGGGCACCCAGGCCAGCAGCGCGCCGCCCACGAGGAAGGCGGCGATCCACACGCTGCTCATGTAGTTGAGCGTCATGGCCGTGGCCAGCGGCATGCCGGCGATGGCGTAGAACCAGGCACCCAGCGAGAACACGCCGATCAGGCTGCGCCAGGCATGCATGCCCGGGTAGCGCGTGGCCAGGCTCGCGCCCTGGCGGCGCGCCAGCAGCCACAGGACGAAGATGCCGATCACCCCGCGCCAGAACACCAGCTCGGCGCTGGTGAACCAGCTGGACGCGAGCTTGACGCACACCCCCATCGTCGCGAAGAAGAGTGCGGCCAGGACCATCCAGAGTGCTTGCATGTGCGGCGATTCCAGTCAGTGAGTTCCGGCACCGCAAGCAGGCGCTGGCTCGGCGAAAAAACAGGTTGTCAGGCGGCGGCGTCGTCGCCCAGGCCCATGCGGGCGCGATACCACTCGTGGAAGTGCTGCATGCCGTCTTCCATGGGACTCTGGTAGGGACCCGATTCGTCGTCGCCGCGCAGCATCAGCGCGCGGCGGCCGGCGTCCATGCGCACGGCGATCTCGTCGTCCTCCACGCAGGTTTCCATGTACGCGGCGCGCTGCGCCTCGACGAAGCCGCGCTCGAACGCGACGATCTCCTCGGGGTAGAAGAACTCCACCATGTTCAGCGTCTTCTGCGGCCCGATCGGGTGCAGCGTCGACACGGTGAGCACGTGCGGATACCACTCGATCATGATGTGCGGGTAGTAGGTCAGCCAGATGGCCCCGAACTTCGGCGGCTTGCCGTCGCGGTACTTGAGCAGCTCCTCCTGCCAGCGCTGGTAGACCGGGCTGCCGGCGCGCCCCAGGCGGTTGGCCACGCCCACCGTCTGCACCGAGTAGTGCTTCTTGAACTCCCAGCGCAGGTCGTCGCAGGTGACGAAGCTGCCCAGGCCCGGGTGGAAGGGCCCCACGTGATAGTCCTCGAGGTAGACCTCGATGAAGGTCTTCCAGTTGTAGTTGCACTCGTGCATCTCGACGTGGTCGAGCACGTAGCCGCCGAAGTCCAGCTCGGCGCGTGGGCCCAGGCCCGCCAGGTCGGCGGCGACGTCGCGCCCGTTGGCCTCGAACAGCAGGCCGTTCCACTCGGTGAGCGGGTAGTTGTGCAGGTTCAGGCAGGGGTCCTGCGAGAAGTGCGGAGCGCCGATCAGCGTGCCGGTGGTGCGCGGGTCGGCCGCGGCATAGGTCCAGCGGTGCAGCGGGCAGACGATGTTGCCGCCGCTTTGCGCATCCAGGCTGCCGCGGCCCTGCAGGATCACGGCCTGGCGGTGGCGGCAGACGTTGGAGACCAGCTCCACCCCCTTGGGCGTGTGCACCAGCGCCCGGCCCTCGTGTTCCTGGGGCAGGGTGTGGAAGTTGCCCGGTTCGGGCACGGCCAGGCGATGGCCGACGTAGCGGGGGCCCTTGGCGAACAGTGTCTGCTTCTCGCGGGCGAAGAGCGCCTCGTCGAAGTACGCGGACACATGGAGTTGGCTGGAAGCCTGCTGCAGTTGAAGACTTAAATCAGACATGGGTGACCTGACCAAGCTCCCCACAGGGAGACGACGCTTTGGATATGGCCAGGCGATGCAAGAAGGCCCGGCCAAGTGGCGAGCGCGCGCAAGTGGCACGCTGCCCCAAAAAAGAGGGGCAATTGTACCCGGCTGCCGGCGGGGCGGCCGAGCCCTAAAATCTCCTGTTTCACCGCGAGAGAGCATGCCCAAGGCATCCCCATCCCTTTTCCCCGACCCAAGCGAACTTCCCGCCACCTACGAGGCGGGGCTGGCCGAGCTCGAGCAACTGGTCTCGGCCCTGGAATCGGGCCAGTTGCCGCTGGACCAGCTGCTGGCCAGCTACCAGCGCGGGGCCGCCTTGCTGACCTTCTGCCGCGACAAGCTGCAGGCCGTCGAGGACCAGATCAAGGTGCTGGACGCGGGCAACCTCAAGACCTGGGCACCTGAGTGATGGCCGCTGTCATGCAAGAAAAAGAAGAGCGCTGGGATGCCGCACGGCTGTCCGCCTGGAGCGAGCCCCAGCTGGCGCGCGTCGAGTCCGCGCTGTCGACCTGGGTGGGCGTGAACGCCCCGGTGCTGCTGGGCGATGCGATGCGCTATGCGGTGCTGGACGGCGGCAAGCGACTGCGTCCGCTGCTGGTGCTGGCCGCCAGCGAGGCCGTGGCCGGCAACGACGAGGCCGCGCTGCGCGCCGCCTGCGCCGCCGAGCTCATCCACGCCTATTCGCTGGTGCACGACGACCTGCCCTGCATGGACAACGACGTGCTGCGCCGCGGCAAACCCACGGTTCACGTCAAGTTCGGCGAGGCCGACGCCCTGCTGGCCGGCGACGCGCTGCAAGCCCTGGCCTTCGAACTGCTGACGCCCGAGGACGCGAGCTTCGCGCCCACGGTGCAGGCCCGCCTGTGCCGCCTGCTGGCGCGCGCGGCCGGCAGCGAGGGCATGGCCGGCGGCCAGGCCATCGACCTGGCCAGCGTGGGCGTGGCCCTCGACGAGGAGAGCCTGCGTCGCATGCATCGACTCAAGACCGGCGCGCTGCTGCAAGGCAGCGTGGAGATGGGCGCGGCCTGCGCCGAGCAGGTGGCTCCTGCCGCGCTGGCCGGCCTGCGCGACTACGGCGCGGCGCTCGGGCTGGCCTTCCAGATCGTCGACGACATCCTGGACGTCACCGCCGACTCCGAGACGCTCGGCAAGACGGCCGGCAAGGACGCCGCCGCCGACAAGCCCACCTACGTCTCCCTGCTCGGCCTGGACGGCGCCCGCGCCGAGGCGGCGCAACTGCACGGCCAGGCCCTGGCCGCCCTCGATCGCAGCGGCCTGGCCGGCACCGGCGCGCTGCGTGCCCTGGCCAGCATGGTCGTCGAGCGCGATCGATAACAACAAATCCACACCACCCGATGGTTCCGCTTCTTCCCACGATTTCCGATCCCTCGCAGCTTCGCGGCCTGGACCGCGCACAGCTCAAGCAGCTGGCCGACGAGGTGCGCGCCTGCGTGCTCGACAACGTCTCGCGCACCGGCGGCCACCTGAGCTCCAACCTGGGCACGGTGGAACTCACGGTGGCCCTGCACCACGTGTTCGAAACGCCGCACGACCGCGTGGTGTGGGACGTGGGCCACCAGACCTACCCGCACAAGATCCTCACCGGCCGGCGCGAGCGCATGCCCACGCTGCGCCAGCTCGGGGGCCTCTCGGGCTTCCCGCAGCGCACCGAGAGCGAGTACGACACCTTCGGCACCGCGCACTCGTCCACCAGCATCTCCGCCGCGCTCGGCATGGCCATGGCCGCACGGCAGAAGGGCGAGGACCGCCATGCCATCGCCGTCATCGGCGACGGCGCCATGACCGCGGGCATGGCCTTCGAGGCGATGAACAACGCCGGCGTGTATGAAGACTGCAAGCTGCTGGTCATCCTCAACGACAACGACATGTCGATCAGCCCGCCGGTGGGCGCGCTCAACCGCTACCTGGCGCAGCTGATGAGCGGCAACTTCTACGCGGCCGCCAAGAACGTGGGCAAGAGCGTGCTGCGCAAGGCGCCGCCGCTGTTCGAGCTGGCCAAGCGGCTGGAGGAGCAGGCCAAGGGCATGGTGGTGCCGGCCACGCTGTTCGAGAAGTTCGGCTTCAACTACGTGGGCCCCATCGATGGCCACGACCTCGACTCGCTCATTCCCACGCTGGAGAACCTGAAGCACCTCGAGGGCCCGCAGTTCCTGCACGTAGTCACCCGCAAGGGCCAGGGCTACAAGCTGGCCGAGGCCGATCCGGTGGCCTACCACGGCCCGGGCAAGTTCGACCCGTCGGTGGGCCTGGTCAAGCCGGCCAGCGCGCCCAAGACCACCTTCACCCAGGTGTTCGGCCAGTGGCTGTGCGACATGGCCGCGCACGACGCGCGCCTGGTGGGCATCACGCCGGCCATGCGCGAGGGCTCGGGCCTGGTGGAGTTCGAGCAGCGCTTTCCCGAGCGCTACTACGACGTGGGCATCGCCGAGCAGCATGCCGTGACCTTCGCCGCCGGCATGGCCTGCGAGGGGCTCAAGCCGGTGGTGGCCATCTATTCCACCTTCCTGCAGCGCGCCTACGACCAGCTGATCCACGACGTGGCCATCCAGAACCTGCCGGTGGTGTTCGCGCTGGACCGCGCGGGCCTGGTGGGCGCGGACGGCGCCACGCATGCGGGCGCCTACGACATCCCCTTCCTGCGCTGCGTCCCCAACATGAGCATCGCCTGCCCGGCCGACGAGGCCGAGTGCCGGCAACTGCTCACCAGCGCCTTCGAGCAGGACCACCCGGTGTCGGTGCGCTATCCGCGCGGCGCCGGCGTGGGCAAGGTGCCGCACGCCACGCTGGACGCGCTGCCCCTGGGCAAGGGCGAGGTCCGCCGCCAGGGATCGCGCATCGCCGTGCTGGCATTCGGCACCTTGCTCTATCCGGCCCTGGCCGCGGCCGAGGCGCTGGACGCCACGGTCGCGAACATGCGCTGGGTCAAGCCGCTGGACCGCGAACTGCTGCTGGAGATCGCGCGCACGCACGATGCCATCGTCACGGTGGAAGAGGGCGCCATCATGGGCGGCGCCGGCAGCGCGGTTTCCGAGGCGCTGCAGGAAGCCGGCCTCATCCGCCCGATGCTGCAATTGGGCCTGCCCGACCGCTTCATCGAGCATGGCGATCCGGCCAAGCTGCTGTCGGCCATCGGGCTGGACGCGCCGGGCATCGAGAAGTCGATCCGCGAGCGCTTCGCCCACCTGCTCGATGAGGGTTTCTCCGGGGGAAAGTCCCGAGCCAGCGCTGTGTAAGCGCTTTTTACAATCGATCGGCTGAAACAAGTCGTCAGCGCGGCCACGAGCCGCGTTTTCTTTTTTCCCTTACCCAAGCTTTTCGGAGTGAATTCAATGGATCGTCGTTCCCTCATCAAGAACGCTGGCATCGCCGGCGTCCTGGCTGCCGGCATCGCGCCCGCCGTCCACGCGCAGGCCGCCGTTCGCTGGCGCCTGGCTTCCAGCTTCCCGAAGCCGCTGGACACGATCTATGGTGGCGCCGAGGTGTTCTCCAATGCCGTCAAGGCCATGTCGGGCGGCAAGTTCGAGATCTCGGTGCATGCGGCCGGTGAACTGATGCCCGCCTTCGGCGTGGTCGACGGCGTGCAGCAGGGCTCCGTGGAAATGGCGCACACCGTGCCCTACTACTTCTACGGCAAGAACCCCGCCTTCGCCATCGGCTCGGCCATTCCCTTCGGCATGAACGCGCGCCAGATGAACGCCTGGATGATGCACGGCAACGGCCGCAAGCTCATGGACGAGTTCTATGCCAACTACGGCATGCTGAGCTTCGCCGGCGGCAACACCGGCACCCAGATGGGCGGCTGGTTCCGCAAGGAAATCAAGACCGTGGCCGACCTCAAGGGCCTGAAGATGCGCCTGGGCGGCGGCCTGGTGGGCGACGTGATGACCAAGCTGGGCGTGGTGCCCCAGAGCCTGCCGGGCGGCGAGATCTACCAGGCCCTCGAGAAGGGCACGATCGACGCGGCCGAGTGGGTGGGCCCGTACGACGACCAGAAGCTGGGCTTCAACAAGGTCGCCCCGAACTACTACTACCCCGGCTGGTGGGAAGGTGGCCCCGAGGTCGACTTCTACATCAACAAGAAGGCCTTCGACGCCCTGTCGGCAGAGAACAAGGCCATCGTGGCCGCCGCCGCGGCCCAGGCCTCGGTGGACATGCTGGCCAAGTACGACGCGCGCAACCCCACCGCGCTGAAGCAGCTGCTGGGCGCCAAGGCGAAGCTGCTGCCCTTCAGCAAGGAAATCCTGGATGCCTCGTTCAAGGCATCGCAAGAGGTCTACGCCGAGAACAGCGCCAAGAGCCCCGAGTGGAAGAAGATCTTCGCCGACTTCCAGGCCTTCCAGCGCGACCAGGTGGCCTGGTTCCGGGTGGCCGAAGGCCGTTTCGACAGCTACATGCAAAGCGTCAAGCTCTGATCCGGGCGGGCCCATCGGGGCCGCACGTCAGAGAAGAAAGGGCCGCGCCTGGGGGTGCGGCCCTTTTTCTTTGGCCTGGACGTTGCCGCGCCGCCACCGAACGTCGAAAGATCTGAAACCGACTGAGGCTTGCGCCAGTCCTGGAAACATCCGGTTGCGCATCCGTCCGCCGGGCCGGGGTGCCTGCGTCTATGGTCGCGCTTCACCGCGCGGAGGGTCTCTTTCGTCAACCCGACAACAGAGAGTGAGGCTTCCATGTCCAAGTCCGACCGTCGCATCCTTGCTGTCGTCTGCCTGGTGCTGGCGCCTGCCGCCGTCCTGGCGCAGACCTCGTACTCGCTGGACAGCCAGTATTTCGACAACCGCTGGTACATCACTCCCTTCGGCAGCTACACCAAAGCGGACAGCAGCCGCCTGTCGGACGACGGCTGGGGCGGCGGGCTCGCCTTCGGCAAGCCGATCAGCCCCTACTGGAACATCGAGCTGCGCACCCAGTACGAAGAGCTGGATTCGCAGCTGGGCGGCCCCGGCAAGTACGAGATCTGGAGCGGCTCGCTGGATGCGCAGTGGTTCTTCCTGGGCCGCACGGGCATGCGCGCGTGGCAGCCCAGCAGCGTGCAGCCCTACATCGTGGGCGGCATCGGCGCCATCAACGACAAGATCAAGTTCCCGTCGGGCAGCAGCAGCGAGAACAAGACAAGCTTCATGGCCAACGTGGGCGCGGGCGTCGTCTGGCCCTTCTCCTCGTGGGGCCGGCTGGTGGCCGACGCGCGCTACCGCTACGACGACAACCGCAGCGGCTTCCCCAACGGCACCCAGGGGCACCTGGACGACTGGGTGTTCTCGGTGGGCCTGCAGATTCCGCTCGGCCCCGCACCGGTCGTGGCCGCGGCACCGCCGCCACCGCCCCCGGCGCCTGCGATGGCACCGCCGCCCCCGCCGCCTCCACCGCCGCCCACGCGCAGCTTCGAGGTCAGCTCCGACGGCACCTTCGAGTTCAACAAGGCGGTGCTGACCCCGGCCGGACGCACGCGCATCGACAACACGATGCGCGAGCTCAAGTCGGCGAACTTCCAGGCCCGCTCGATCATGGTCGTGGGCTACACCGACCCGCTGGGCAGCACCGAGTACAACCAGCGCCTGTCGGTGGCGCGGGCCAACGCGGTGCGCGACTACATGGTGAGCCAGGGCGTGCCGGCCGGCGTCATCCAGACCGAAGGGCGCGGCGAGTCGGACCTCAAGATCACCGAGGCCGAGTGCAGGAGCCAGGGCGCGAAGACGCGCAACGCGCTCATCGCCTGCCTGCAGCCGGACCGCCGCGTGGAGATCCGCGCCACGGGCGAGCAGTCGCCTCGCTAGGCCAGGCAGGCCGCGGCCGAGGGCAGTTCGCGGCGCAGCGCATCCGCCGGCGCCGTGCCGCGCGCCGTGCCGTGCGGCGCGCGGCGCGACCCCTGGTTTGACAACGGCGCGCGGCGTAGGGACAGTCGGGCACCGCCGCTCTTCCCATCTTCCCCGGTGAACGACATCCACGCCCAGACAATCAGCGCCCAGCGCGCCCCCGCCAACGCATCGAAGCCCGCCCGCATGGCCTGGATACCGGGCGGCACTTTCACGATGGGCTCCGACAGCCACTACCCCGAAGAGGCGCCCGCGCACCGCGTCAAGGTGGACGGCTTCTGGATGGACACGCACCTGGTGACCAATGCGGAATTCAAGCGCTTCGTCGAGGCCACCGGCCACGTGACGCTGGCCGAGCGCCCCGCGCGCGCCGAGGACTACCCCGGCGCATCGCCCGAGATGCTGGTGCCGTCCTCCGTCATGTTCGAGAAGCAGCCCGGCCCGGTGGACCTCGCCGAGCGCCGCTGGTGGATCTACGTGGCCGGCGCCGACTGGCGCCATCCGCGCGGGCCGAAGAGTTCGCTGGCGGGCCTGTGGCAGCACCCCGTGGTGCACGTGGGCTTCGAGGACGTGCAGGCCTATGCGGCCTGGGCCGGCAAGGAACTGCCGACCGAGGCCGAGTGGGAGTTCGCCGCGCGCGGCGGGCTCGATGGCGCCGAGTACGCGTGGGGCGACGAATTCACGCCCGGGCGCCGCCACATGGCCAACACCTGGCAGGGCGAGTTTCCGTGGCAGAACACCCTGCAGGACCGCTACGAGTGGACCTCGCCGGTGGGCAGCTTTCCCGCCAACGGCTACGGCCTCTTCGACATGGCGGGCAACGTGTGGGAATGGACCACCGACTGGTACCAGGAGCACGGGAAGATCGAGCACGCCTGCTGCACCATGGCCAACCCGCGCGGCGGCGAAATGGCCGCCAGCGCCGACCCGCGCGAGCCGCTGAAGATCCCGCGCCGCGTGATGAAGGGTGGCTCCTACCTGTGCGCGCCCAACTACTGCCGGCGCTACCGCCCGGCCGCGCGCATGGCGCAGCCCATCGACACGGCCACCGGCCACCTGGGCTTTCGCTGCATCATGCGCGGCCCGGCGCCGGACGCGCCAGGCGGATGAAGCACCTGGCTCAGGCGTAGGCCACCCAGCCCCGGAACGCGAAGCCCACGTAGAAGAGCTGCACCTCGCGAAAGCCCGCGTCGCGCAGCACGGCCTCGTCCTGCGCCGGCGTCAGGATCGGCAGCTCGCGCTGGATCTTCTCCTTGGCCATCTTGACCTGCTCCGGCTGCGCGCCGTTCGCCTCGATGAACGCGGCGTAGCGCGACAGCCAGAGTTCGCGCGCATCACCTTCTTCGTCCATGCTCAGGTGCGCGGCAACGAAGGGTGCGCCCGGCCGCAGGCGGCGGTGGACCTGGGCGGCCATGGGCACGCGCTGCGCCACCGGGACGAAATGGAAGGTGAGCAGGCAGGTGGCGCCGTCGAAGGGCCCGTCGGGCGCGGCCTCGACGTAGCCCTCCTGCAGCGTGACCCGCGGGGACAGCGACGGGCCCAGCCGCCGCGCGGCCAGGTCCAGCATCGGGCCGCTCGGGTCGACGCCATGCATCTGCCAACCGGGGTGCGCCTGCGCGAAGTCCGCCAGTTCCGCGCCGCCGCCGGCGCCCACCACCAGCACGCGGCCGTCGGCCGGCATCTTCTCGGCCAGCAGGATGCGGGTCATCGGCAGCAGGCTGGCATAGCCCGGGACATTGCGCCGCGGACCCTCGTCGTAGCTCGCGACGGCCTGCGGGTCGAGGAAGACGGCGTCGGGTGGCTTGTTCATCGGACCCATGATTGCACAGGGACCGCGGCCGCCGGGCGGCTTCGCGGGCGCTCCTACACGAACTGTCTGGACCTCCTCACGCGCGGCCTGCGGGCGTCGTGCACACTGCGGCGGTCGAACCCAACCAACGGAGTCACGCATGGAAGCGCAGGAGTTGCACCGCGGCCGCCTGATCGACCACCTCCAGCTCGTGGTGAAGGATTTGCCCGCCAGCCAGGCTTTCTACACAGCCGTGTTCGAGGTGCTGGAGATCCCGATGGGCGGCACCGCCCCGGACCACTTCTGGGCCGACGAGCTGTTCGTGTCGACCGCCGACAGCAAGGCCGCGCTGGGCCAACTCACCGGGCGCCACCACCTGGCCTTCCAGGCCCGCGACCGCGCGATGGTCGATGCCTTCCACAAGGCGGCGCTCGCGCACGGCGGCAGGGACAACGGCGCGCCCGGCGAGCGGCCCTACCACCCGGGGTACTACGCCTGCTTCGTGCTCGACCCGGACGGCAACAACATCGAGGCCGTGTACCACGGCGAGGCCAGGCGCAGCGCGCCCTCGGTGAAGATCAGCTTCTGAGCGCCGCCGGCGGCTCGGCCAGCACGACCACGCCGTCGCCATCCAGGCAGACGAAGGCGCCGGGAACGAAGCTGGCTTCGCCGAAGCGCAGGTCGACGCCGTGCTCCCCGAGTCCCGTCTTGCCGCCGCGCACGGGAACATGGCCGAGGGCGAGCACGGCCAAGTCCAGGGTGCGCAGCGTGTCCACGTCGCGCACCGCACCGTGGACGATGACGCCCGTCCAGCCCTGGTCCATCGCCAGCCGCGCCATGCGATCGCCCAGGATCGCGGCGCGCGTGGAGCCGCCGCCGTCGACCACCAGGATGCGCCCCTCGCCCGGCTGCGCGAGCAGCGTGCGAAGCAGGGCGGCGTCCTCCACGCAGCGCATGCAGTCGATCGTGCCCCACGCCACCTGTCGTCCGCCATAGGATTTCAAGGGCGCGCGGCAGACCTGCGCCTGGCTGCCGAAGCGGTCGCAGAGCTCGGCCGTCGAGAAGGCGCTCGCGTGCATCCTCAATCCAGCGTGGCGCCGGACTGCTTGACCAGCTTCTGGTGCTTGGCGAGCTCGGACTGGAAGAAGGCGGGCGCCACATCGGGCCCGGTGTCCAGCACCGTGAGGCCCTGCGCGGCCAGCACGCCCTGGGCCTCGGGCGCGGCCATCGCGCTCCTGACCGCGGCGTAGTCCTTGTCGACGATGGCCTTGGGCAGGCCGGCCGGGCCGATCAGCGCGATCCATGCGTCGAAGCTGTACTTGGGCACGCCCGACTCGGCCACCGTCGGCACGTCGGGCAGCGCGGGCGAGCGCGCGGGCGTCGACACCGCCAGCGCGCGCAGCGCGCCTGCCTTCACCTGCGGACCGACCTGCGAGATCGACACGAAGCCCAGTTGCACCTGGCCGCCGATCAGGTCCGTGATCAGCGGGCCGGTACCGCGGTAGGGCACGTGCTTCATGTCGATGCCCGTCTCGCTCACGAGCAGCTCGCCCGCCAGGTGCAGGGTGCTGCCGTTGCCGGCCGAGCCGTAGTTGAGCTTGCCCGGGTTGGCCTTCGCGTAGGCCACCAGCTCCGGCACGCTCTTCACGGGCAGCGCGGGGTTCACCACCAGCACCAGCGGCACCGTGGCGAGCACCGCGATGGGCGTGATGTCCTTGAGGCTGTCGTAGGGGATGGTCTTGTAGATGCCCGGATTGATGACGTGGTTCGACGAGATCATGCCCAGCGTGAGCCCGTCCCTGGGCGCCTTCGTCACCTGGGTGGTGCCCGGAATGCCGCCCGCGCCGACGATGTTCTCCACCACCACCGGATGCCCGGTCGCCTTGCCGAAGCCCGGCGCGATGGCGCGGGCCACCGCATCCACGGTGGAGCCGGCCGCCAGCGGCACGATCAGCCGCAGCGGCTTGTCGGCCTGGGCATGGACGCTCGCGGCGCATCCGAGGGCGAGCAGGGCGGCCAGCGCGGCACGCCTGGAGGGCAGGGGGTTCATCACGGTGTGTCTCCTGTTGGATGTGTCTTGCAATGGCTCAGCCGAGACGCCGGCGCAGGGTCTCGAAGGACACCAGTTCGCCGGCGATGGCACTGGCCGCCACGGTGGGCGGGCTGGCGAGCCAGACCTGGCCCGGCCCGCCGCGCCCCGGGAAGTTCCGGTTGATGGCACTCACGGTGACCTGATCGCGGCTCACCGAGCCGCCCGGCCCGCAGTTGCCGCAGGCCCCGCAGGAGGGCTGCAGCATGCGCGCGCCCACCTTCTCGAAGGCGTCCAGGTAGCCCTGCGCGATGCAGTGGTCGCGCACGGCCGTGGTGCCGAACTGCAGGAAGAGCTGCACATGGGGCGCCACCTTCAGGCCGCGGTCGGCAGCCCAGCGCAGCACCTCGTGGTAGTGGTCGAAGTCCTCGCGCTTGCCCGCGGTGCACGAGCCGCCGTAGGCGATGTCCACGCGCACCGGCGCCTGCACCTGCGACAGCGCCACGCCGTTGCCCGGGTCACCCGGCCGCGCCACCATCGGCGGCACCGCGGCGCAGTCGACGCGCAGGGTGTGGGCATAGGCGGCGCCCTCGTCGCTGCGCATCCAGGGCTCGAGATGGAAGTCCACGCCACGCCGTTCGCGCAGGAAGCGCACCGTTTCCGCATCGGGCGCGACGATGCCGGTGAATCCACCCAGCTCGGCCGTCATGTTGGTGAGCGTGGCGCGCTCGTCCGTCGACATGGCGGCCACCGCCTCGCCGCAGAACTCGAACACCTGGCCGACGCCGCCGCCCTCGCAGATGAAGGGCAGCGCCAGCAGGTGCAGCACCACGTCCTTGGCGGTCACGCCGGCAGGCAGGCGGCCGTCGAGCACGACGCGCAGCGAGGGCGGCACCGTCATTCGCACCGCGCCGGTCACGAAGGCATTGGCCATGTCGGTGGTGCCCACGCCGAAGGCCACGCAGCCCAGCGCGCCGCTGTGCGGCGTGTGCGAATCGGTGCCCACCACCAGTTGCCCGGGCAGGGCGTAGTGCTCGGCCATCATCGCGTGCGAGATGCCGGCGCGGTTGCTGCCGTCATCGCGCGCCGCCTCCGACTCGGTCAGCGTGCGGTGCGTGCGCAGGCCGTAGGCCTGCGCGAACTCGCGCTGGGCCTGCACCATGCGCTGCACGTTGGGCACCAGGCCCCCGCGCACGTGCGCCGGGCTTTCCTCGACGTAGGAGGTGTGGTCCTCGAACACCACGATCGACTGCGCGTCGCGCAGTGCCAGCGGCCGGCCGAAGGTGGCGTGCAGCATGTGCGCGGCCATGCCGGTGTAGTACTCGTGGGTGAAGCGCCAGTCGGCCCGCACGAAGGCGCCCTGCCCCGTGCCGGGATGCGCCGGCGTGAAGGCGGTGGCCAGCGCGTGGCGCGCCACGATCTTCTCGAACAGCGTGCGCGGGCCGGCGCCGTCGGCCTCGGCTGCGGTGCGGATGTCCCGCATGAAGCGCTGGCCGAAGCGCAGCAGCCCGCCGCTTTCGAGGATGCCGGCCGCGAGCCGGTCGCGGCCCTGCAGCAGTTCGGCCAGCGCAATGGCCTCGCCCGCCCGGATGCGCTCGATGAGGCCGAAGTCGGTGGAAGTGATGAGCCCGATGTTGTCGGCGTTCTGGCGGTAGATGCGTTCGAAGCTTTCGGCGATCACCAGCCGCACGCCGGCGAGCTTCTCCGCCGCCGGGCTGTGCTCGCGCGAGGAACCCTTGCCGTAGCGCCGGCCCGCCACCACCACCTCGATGCCTTGCGCGCGGATCGCATCGGTGCCGATCGGCGTGGCATCGCCGGCCCGCAGGCCGGTGTAGGGGTAGCGGCCCAGCTTGTCGTCGTAGTGGGTGAGGATGGGCAGCGGCGTGATCTCGTCGGTGGAGACGTCGTCGCGCAGTGGCGCCGCGTCGGCCAGCTGCAGCGCCTCGCCGGCCAGGCTGCGCTCGACGACCCCGGCCGAGCGGCTGAGGAACAGGATGCGGGGCGCGAAGCGAAGCGCTTGCGGGTCGGCGGCTGGCAAAGAGGCTGGCATGGCCGCGATGGTCGCGGGCGCCGGCCGTGTCGAGAAGCGCTGATGCGTCAGACCGGCTCTCGCGGATTGCGAGATCGGTGCTTACCCTTTGAGCGCCTCGATCGCCGCCGTCACGGCGCGCGGCCTGGGCGACTTGCGCAAGGCGTACATGCGCAGCTCGCGCATCGCCCACGGCTCGTCCAGCGCGAGGCGCGCGAAGCGCGGATTGCCCGCGTACGCGGCCGCCGCGCTGCGCGGGATGATCGCAATGCCCAGCCCCGCCTCGACCATGCGGCACACCGCATCGAAGCTGCTCACCGACACCGTGGGCGCGAAGGGCCGCTGCAGCGCCGCAGCGCGCTCGTGCAGCGAGCGGTCGAGCGCGCCGCCCTGGTGGACGCCGATGAGCGAATGCTCCAGCGCCTGCGCGAAGCCCAGCGACTTGCGTTTCGCGAGCGGATGGTCCTTGCGCACCACCACCTGCAGCGGGTCGCTGGCGAAGGGCCAGGCGTCCAGGCCCGCGGGCACCGGCATGTCCACGCCCACGCCCACGTCGGCGAGATCGTCCAGGCAGGCACGTATCACGTCGCGCGTGTCGTTCTCCAGCAGCGACACCTCGACGCCGGGGTGGGCGTGCATGAAGGCGCGCAGGCGCTCGGGCAGGAAGCCGATCACGGCCGACATGTTGGCGTACAGCCGCACCGTGCCGCGCACCTCGCCGCCCAGGGACTGCACGTCGCGCACCAGCGACTGCAGTTCCTCGTCGAGCTTCTCGCCGCGCGCGAGCACCAGGCGGCCGGCGTCGGTGGGCTCGATGCCGCGCGGCGAGCGGATCAGCAGTGGCGTGCCGAAGGCATGTTCCAGGTCGGCCAGGCGGCGGCTGAGTGCGGACGGCGCGATGTGCTCCTGCTGCGCGGCGCGCACGATCGAGCCGGCCCGCGCGGCAGAGGCGAACAGGCGGACGCTGTAGGGGTCGATGCGGCGGGTCAAGTCAAGGCTCGCTCGTGAGGCCCGCGCATTGTTGCAGCGATCGGGCGGCAGATTGTCCACGCCCGCCGTGGACAGGGTTGTGGACAACCGCCTGCAAAACTCCGCGGAGCGGCGCCGGCATTGGCTCCGGACACAATGCCTCCCAAACGGGCACGCTCCGATGCCCTCGACCCTCCAGATTCCCAGCGATCCATGTTCACCCTGACCCAGACCACCTTCCAGCGCGCCAAGGCGGAGCGCCTGCCGCAGGTGGCAGGAAGCCTCGCGTTCACGACGCTGCTGTCCATCGTTCCCCTGCTGGCCGCCAGCTTTGCGCTGTTCACCCGCTTTCCGGCCTTCCGCAAGCTCAAGGAGGCGCTGCAGGAGTTCCTGCTGAGCAGGCTGCTGCCCGCCGACATCGCCCAGACGGTGCTGAAGTACCTCAACCAGTTCGCCTCGAATGCCAAGGGCCTGACCTGGATCGGGTCGCTGCTGCTGGTGGGTACCGCCGTCGCGATGCTGCTGACCGTCGAGAACGCGCTCAACCAGATGTGGCAGGTCAAGAGGAACCGGCCGTTCTTCAGGCGGGTGGGCATCTACCTGGCGATGCTGGCGCTCGGGCCGCCCGTGCTGGGTCTGAGCCTGTGGGCCAGTTCGTATCTGCTGGCCGCCTCGATGGGGCTGATCGGTGCGCTGCCGCGCTCGCTCGCCTTCCTGTTCGACCTGGGGCCCCTGATGCTTGGCGTGGGGGCCATGTCGTGCCTCTTCTACTTCGTTCCCAACACCACCGTCCGGCTGGGCGATGCGATCGCCGGCGGCGTGCTGGCCGGCGTGGCCTTCGAGCTGGGCAAGCGCGGCTTCGCGATGTACCTGGTCAAGGTGCCCACGTACAAGGCGCTGTACGGCGCGTTTGCGGTGCTGCCGATGTTCCTTCTGTGGGTGTACTTCTCGTGGCTGGTCACGCTGCTCGCGGCCATGTTGACGGCCAACCTGGCACTGGCCCGGCGCCGCGCCGCGACCCCGCGCGCCCGCCGGGCGACGGGTGCGCGCCACGGATAGCGTGAACTAGTTCACTTTTGGGGCCGTCCGGGCGGCCTGGATGTGAAAAGACATACCAAAGCACTCATTCGTCTCGAAAAATAGAGGCATGCAAGACGCTTCGCCAGATATCCGGCCCTGCAAGGCCGACAAGCTCCGGCTCAACGACGCGCAGTGGACGCAGCTGCAGCGCCTGGCCGGCGACACCCCCCGCCAGGTGATCGGCGACCCGGTCGTGCGGGCCGGACGCCTGACATCCAACGGCCTGGTCGCCACCGACCGTGCCGGCCGCGAGTACCTGACCATCCTGGGCATGCTCCGGCTCAGCCAGGGCCGCTAGCGGTGCCGCGCGAATCATTCATGCAAGGTTTGTCCATTAATTCACATTGAATTGCCGGGCGCCTTGGTCAAACTCACGCCATGCTCAAGGCACCGCTCCTGCTTCTTTCCGTCCTCGTCTCGATCGGGATCGCGTACTCGTTGGGCATCTGGGTCGTGCTGGCGCTGTTCGGGCTGAGCTTCGCGACCCTGCTGTTCTCCACCGGCGACGACCCGCACGACGACGTCGGCATGGAAACAGGGCACTGCGGCCTCATGACGGACTTCCGCTGACCCGGCAGCGGGCGGCACCGAGGCGCAGCGGCGCCTACAGCCCCCGCGCCTCGCGCAGCTCGCGCACCAGCCGCTCGAACTCCGCCAGCATCTGCGGCGAGGCGGCGTAGAACACCGCGAACTTGCCCACCAGCGTGCGCACGTACAGGCGCGGCGCGATCAGCCAGTCCAGCCCGCGCACGCGGATCAGCTTGCCGTAGGCCAGGTCGTCCAGGGCCATGTGCTTGTCCCAGATCCAGCGCTGGTGCAGGCCCTTGTCGTCCAGCCGGGTGCGGCTGCTCATGATGGCGAACCAGGTCCACACCATCAGCGCCATGCCGGCCAGGAACCAGCCCAGGCCGCTGGACTTGGCGCTGCCCAGCGCGCCGGCGGACCACAGCTGCGCCAGCCAGATGGCGCAGCCACCGACGATCACCGTGGCCAGGAGCTTGAAGGGCCGGGAGAAAGCCGGCCCTTCGATGAAGCCCTCCGGCGAGGAGGGCGTAAAGCGAAACGGAGCGGGACCCAAGGCCGGTGCGTCAGTTCTTGGGTTGGTCCGCGCTCTTCGGCGGATCGCCGAAGGGGTTCTCGCCGGTACTGGCGCCTTCGCCTTCCTTCGCCGCGCCGTCCGTGGACGAGTTGTCGAAGGGGTTCACGCCGCCCGAGTCCTTGTCCGACTCGGGCTCCGCGTCGGGCACCACGATCTGGATCTTGTCGGTGTCGATGACCTCTTCCTTGGGCAGGAACATGGTCACCGTCTGCGGCACGAAGATCACGATGGCCACCAGGATCAGCTGCATCGCCACCCAGGGGATGGAGCCCAGGTAGATGTCGCTGGAGAGGATCGGTTTCTCGATCCGCTTTTCCTTGTACAGCGTGTCCGCGATGCCCCGCAGGTAGAACAGCGCGAAGCCGAAGGGCGGGTGCATGAAGCTGGTCTGCATGTTCACGCACAGCAGCACGCCGAACCACACCAGGTCGATGCCCAGAGTGTGGGCGACCGGGCCCAGCATGGGCAGGATGATGAAGGCGATCTCGAAGAAGTCGAGGAAGAAGGCCAGGAAGAAGATGAACAGGTTGACCGCGATCAGGAAGCCGATCTGGCCGCCCGGCAGCCCGGTGAGCATGTGCTCGACCCACTTGGCCCCGTCCACGCCCTGGAACACCATCGAGAACACGCGTGCGCCGATCAGGATGAACACCACCATGGCCGTCAGGCGCATGGTGCCCACCATGGCTTCCCACAGCAGCGCCTTGGACAGGCGCTTGTGCATCGCGGCCAGCACCAGCGCGCCCACCACGCCCATGGCGCCGGCTTCGGTCGGCGTGGCGATGGCGGTGTCGATGCCCGGCAGGCCGCCCATGGAGCCCAGCACCGCGAAGATCAGCACGGCCGAGGGAATGATGCCGCGCAGGCACTTCATCCACAGCTTGAAGCCCGACATGGTGCGCGCTTCCTTCGGGATGCCGGGGATGTGGTGGGGCTTGAACACGCCCAGCATGAAGGTGTAGAGCGCGAAGATCAGCACCTGCAGGATCGAGGGCCCCCAGGCGCCGCGGTACATGTCGCCCACCGAGCGGCCGAGCTGGTCGGCCATCACGATCAGCACCAGCGAGGGCGGCACCAGCTGCGTGATGGTGCCCGAGGCCGCCAGCACGCCGGTGGCGTAGCGCATGTTGTAGCCGTAGCGGATCATCACCGGCAGCGAGATCAGCGCCATGGCGATCACCTGGCCGGCCACCGTGCCGGTGATGGCGCCGAGGATGAAGCCCACGATGATCACCGAGTAGCCCAGGCCCCCGCGCACCGTGCCGAAGAGCTGGCCCATGGAGTCCAGCATGTCCTCGGCCAGGCCGCACTTCTCCAGGATGGCGCCCATGAAGGTGAAGAAGGGAATCGCCAGCAGCAGCTCGTTCGACAGGATGCCGAAGATGTTGATCGGCAGGTTCTCCATGAACACCGCCGGGAACCAGCCCATCTGGATGGCGAAGAAGCCCGAGGCCATGCCCAGCGCCGACAGCGAGAAGGCCACCGGGAAGCCGATCAGCATGATCAGCACCAGCCCGCCGAACATGATCGGCGCGAAATTTTCCATCTGCATTTTGTTGTTGTCCTTCTGCGCGCTTTACTGCACCGGCTTCTCGTAGTGCGTGTCCATCTCGATCAGGCCGCGCAGGTAGGCCACGCGCTTGATCACCTCCGACACGCCTTGCAGGAACATGAGCGCGAAGCCCAGCGGCAGCAGCATCATCGCGGGCCAGCGGATCAGGCCGCCGGCGTTGTTCGACATCTCCTTGGTGACGTACATGTTCACGAAGAGCGGCCAGCACAGCCAGGCGATGATGGCCATCACCGGCAGCAGGAAGAACAGCAGGCCGAACAGGTCCACGTAGACCGGTCCGTGGCCCTTGAGCTTGCCGTAGAAGATGTCCACGCGCACGTGCTCGTTGAGCTTGAGAACGATGGGCGCGCCCATCATCACGGTGGCCGCGAACAGGTACCACTGGATCTCCAGCCAGGCGTTCGAGCTGGTGTTGAGGCCGAAGCGCACGAAGGCATTGCCGGCGGAAATGAGGGCGGCCGAGAGCACCGTCCAGGCGGCCACCTTGCCGAGCTGGGAGCTGATCCAGTCCATCCAGTACGAGAATTTGAGAAGCACAGACAAGGTCTTGTCTCCGGGTCTGATGAGGCAGAAAAAGGCACCGCGTTGCCGCAGCGCACAAAGCCCGCAATGGTAACTCTGCGGCCCTGCGCGGCCGGGGGCAGCGGCAGCGGGCTTTCCCTGAGCACCGGAAGAGGGCGGCGGCTTTCAATTGGCTTTCGTTGCCGGGGCTTTGGGGCGGCCCGCGCTGTCCATAATGGCCGGCGATGCCTTCGTCGACACCCCTGCTGCCGGCCCCCGGCCTGCCCCACTCGATCGATTCGCCGGACATGCGCCGGGCGGGGCGCGAGCTGCTGTCGCTGGCGCTGATCGACGCGCGCAACCACACGCTGCACCTGCTCAACCTGTACGAGCAGGCCCTGGAGAAGGCCGGCCTCGATGCGCTGCCGCCCGGGCCGGACCGGGTGCCCACCGCCTGGCTGGCCGGGCACATCGGCTGGTTCGCCGAATGGTGGATCGCGCGCAACACGCAGCGCGCCTTCGGCCTCGACTGCCCGGCGCGGCCCACGCGGCTGGCGGCCATCGAGCCCATGGCCGACGCCTGGTGGAACCCGGCGCAGCGCGCCGAGCCCGCGCGCTGGGCCGACGACCTGCCCGACCTGTCCACCACCAAGGCCTACCTGCTGGAGACGCTGGAAAGCACGCTCGAACTGCTCGAACGCGCCGCCGAGACCGACGCGGGCCTGTACTTCTACCGCCTCGCGCTCTTCCACGAGGACCTGCGCGGCGAGCAGCTGGTGGTGATGGCACAGACGCTGGGCTTGTCGCTGGGCGCCGAGCTGCCGCCGCCGGGCGTGGCGCGAGAGCCGCTGTACCTGCCGGCCACCTCCTGGCGCCTGGGACTGGCGCCCGGCGAGGGCAGCGGCTTCGCCTTCGCGCAGGAATGCGGCACCGAGGTGCTGGAGGTGCCCGAGTTCGAGATCGACGCCCAGCCGGTCACCTGGCTGCAGTTCGTCGAGTTCGTCGACGACGGCGGCTACGACCGCGAGGAGCTGTGGTCGCCCCGCGGCTGGGCCTGGCTGCAGGCCGAAGGTCGTCGCGCCCCGCGCCACGTGGAGCAGATCGGCGCCGCGCACCACGGCACCGGTGGCTCGGTGCTGCAGCGCCGCTTCGGCGTCGCCACCCGCGCGGCCGGCCAGCAGAGCGCGATGCACGTGAGCTGGTGGGAGGCGCAGGCGTGGGCGCGCTGGGCGCACCGGCGCCTGGCCACCGAGGCCGAGTGGGAGATCGCCGCCCACGGCGCGGCGCGCCGCGGCTACCGCTGGGGCGAGGTGCAGGAATGGACGGCAGGGAGCCTGCGGCCCTGGGATGGCTTTCGCGCCGACCCCTGGAGCGCCGGCACCGAGTTCGACCCGCAGCCCGCCTTCGGGCAGGCGCGCGTGCTGAGGGGCGCTTCATTCGCCACGCGTGCGCGCATGCGCTCGCTGCGCTGGCGCGGCTTCGCGCAGCCGGCGCGCGACGAGCTCTTCGTGGGCTTCCGCACCTGCGCGATCTAGGCGGCGTGCGCCGCCGGTGCCGGCGACTTGTCCGACTTGAAGGTCCACCAGGGCAGCAGTGCGCGAAGCGACTGCACCTCGCCGCTGGCCACGGCCTCGTAGCCGGGAAGGGTGCCCAGCTGGTGCTGCCAGGCCGCGCTGCGCAGCACCGCGAGAAGGGCCTGGGTGGCGGGCTGCTCCAGCGCCGTCTTCAGGCACACCAGGTGGTAGCGCTCCTGGACCAGCGGCACGAAATCGAGGCCCGCGGCGCGCGCCGCGGACTCCAACCCCAGCCCCGCATCGGCCTGGCCGGAGCGGATGGCATGCGCCACCGCGGCATGCGAGGGCTCGTGCCGCTCGTAGCCCGCGATGGCCCGCGGCGCGAGCTGCTGCTCGGCCAGCAGCTCGTCCACCAGCACGCGCGTGCCGGTGCCCAGCGCGCGATTCACGAAGCGCGCCCGGATGCGCGCCACGTCGGCCAGGGACTGCAGGCCCAGCGGATTGCCTGGCGCCACCATCAGCCCCTGGGTACGCCGCGCGAAGCCGATCACCTTGTGCTGGCCCGGCTTGAGCAGCGGCTTGTAGGTGCGCTGCGCCAGCGAGCCCGCGGGCGGGTGCTCGCGCGCATGGAAGCCCGCCATCACGCAGCGCCCCTGGTTGAGCGCGCGGATGGCATCCACGCTGCCGCTGAACTGGATGTCCAGGTGGACCTGCGCCGTGGCGGCCGCGTGCGCGCGCAGGGCCACCAGCGCGTCGTCGTGGCTGGCGTGCAGGCTCAGCACGTGGGTGCTGTCGTCGAAGGCGAGGGCGAAGGCGCGCTCCAGGTCGGCATGCAGCGCCTCGATCTGCGCGGCCAGCCGCGCCTGCGCCTGGCGCTCGGCCCACAGCAGCTTGTCGCCGAACTCCGAGAGCTGCGCCGCCTGCCCGGCGTCGCCGGCCACGAGCCGATGGCCCAGCAGCTGCTCCCAGCGCTTGAGCTCGCCCCACACGTGCCGGTACGACAGGCCCAGCGTGCGGGCCGCGCCGGAGATGGAGCCGCTATCGCGCACGGCCTGCAGCATCTCCATCAGCGCGTTGCGGATGCGCGGCGCGCCGGCGCTGCGGGCGGCGATGGCGTAGGAGAGTTCGATCTGCTGAGGCTGCACGCGGCGATTATGCAGAGTAGTCGCAACCTATGAATTGATTTGCATAGGTCCCAAATGTCACAGATCGATACTTGTGCCGTCATTTCACGCGGGCCAACCGAGCCGTCCGGCACATGAACACCTTCGCGCAGAGCATCGCCGCCGCCTGGCACCTGCTGGTGTCGGGGGATGCCGTGCTCTGGACCATCGTCGCGCGCTCGCTGTGGGTGAGCGCCTGCGCCTGCGCGCTGGCCTGCGTGCTCGGACTGCTGGCGGGCGCCTGGCTGGGCGTGGCGCGCTTTCCCGGCCGCGCCGCCGTGCTCACGGTGCTCAATACCCTGCTGGCGCTGCCCTCGGTCGTGGTGGGGCTGGTGGTGTACCTGCTGCTGTCCAACTCGGGGCCGCTGGGCTTCCTGGGCTGGCTCTTTTCCTTCAAGGCCATGGTGCTGGCGCAGGCCGTGCTGGTGCTGCCGGTGGTCACGGCCCTCACGCGCCAGGTGGTCGAGGACGCGGAACGCGCCCACGGCGAGCAGTTGCGCTCCCTGGGCGCGCCAGCCCGGGCGCGTGCGCTCCTGCTCGTGTGGGACGAGCGCTATGCGCTGGTCACGGTGCTCATCGCCGCCTTCGGCCGCGCGGTCTCCGAGGTGGGCGCGGTGATGGTGGTGGGCGGCAACATCGACGGCTTCACGCGCGTGATGACCACCGCCATCGCGCTGGAGACCAGCAAGGGCGACCTGCCGCTGGCCCTCGCCCTGGGCGCGGTGCTGCTGCTGGTGGTGCTGGTGCTCAACCTGGCGATCTCGCTGCTGCGCGGCTGGCGCGAGCGGGTCGACGGCGGCGTGGTGCAGGCCGCGCGGCGCGGAGCCATCGCGTGAGCCGCGCACCGGCGTCCCCGCTGTTCGTGCTGCGTGCAGCAGGCGTGCGCTACGGCGGCATCGAGGCGCTTCGGGACGTGACACTGACGATCCATTCCGGCGAGCGCGTGGCCCTGGTGGGCGCCAACGGCAGCGGCAAGAGCACCCTGCTGCGCCTGCTGCACGGCCTGGTGCCGGCGGCCGTGGGCGACTTCGCGAGCCTCGCGCCCGTGCGCGAGCAGGCCATGCTGTTCCAGCGCCCGCACATGCTGCGGGCCAGTGCCCTGTCGAACGTGGCCCTGGCAATGTGGCTGCGCGGCGCGCGCTGGCGCGAGGCCCAGCGCTGGGCGCAGGCCGCCCTGGAGCGGGTGGGCCTGGCCCACGCCGCACGGCAGAACGCGCGCACCCTCTCGGGCGGCCAGCAGCAGCGCCTGGCGCTGGCGCGCGCCTGGGCGCTGTCGCCCGCGGTGCTGCTGCTGGACGAGCCCACCGCCAGCCTCGACCCGACCGCCAAGCGCGACGTGGAAGCGCTGATCGGCGAGGTGGCCGACGGCCGCACGCTGGTCTTTGCCAGCCACAACCTGGGGCAGGTCAAGCGGCTGGCCACGCGCGTGGTCTACCTGGAGCACGGGCGCGTGCTGGCCGACCTGCCCGTGCTCGATTTCTTCCACGGCGCGCTGCCGAAGGAAGCCATGTTGTTTGTCAAAGGAGAACTCGCATGATGATGAAGAAGACGATGTGGAAGCTGCCGGTACCCGGCGGCGTGCTGCTCGCCGTGGCCCTGCTGGGCGGCGCCGCGCAGCTCGCCCAGGCCGAGGAGATCACCATGGCCTCGACCACTTCCACCGAGCAGTCCGGTCTCTTCTCGCACCTGCTGCCCGATTTCAAGAAGGCCTCGCAGGTCGACGTGAAGGTGGTGGCGGTGGGCACCGGCCAGGCCATCGACATGGCGCGCCGCGGCGATGCCGACGTGCTCTTCGTGCACGACACCGCCGCCGAGGAGAAGTTCGTCGCCGAAGGCAATGCCGTCAAGCGCTTCCCGGTCATGTACAACGACTTCGTGCTGATCGGTCCGGCCAAGGACCCGGCGGGCGTCAAGGGCAACGACATCGTCGCCGCGCTCAAGAAGATCGCGGCCGGCAACGCGCCCTTCGTCTCGCGCGGCGACAAGAGCGGCACCGACGCGGCCGAGCGGCGCCTCTGGTCGCAGGCGGGCCTGGGCGAGGCGGGCCAGCCGGTGCCCAACGACAAGAAGGGCAGCGGCTACAAGGAATGCGGCTGCGGCATGGGCCCGGCGCTGAACATCGCCGCCTCCAGCGGCGCCTACGTGCTGTCGGACCGCGGCACCTGGCTCTCGTTCAAGAACAAGGCCGACCTGGCGGTGGTGGTGGAGGGCGACAAGCGCCTGTTCAACCAGTACGGCGTGATGGTGGTGAACCCGGCGAAGTTCCCGAACCGCAACACCGCCGGCGCGCAGAAGTTCGTCGACTGGGTGATCTCGCCGCAGGGCCAGGACAGCATCGCGGCCTACAAGATCGGCGGCGAGCAGCTCTTCTTCCCCAACGCCACGGCCAAGTGACGTGAAGGCGCCGCGGCCATGACCTCCGACGTCATGGCCTTGCGGCGCGCTTCTGGCGACCATTCCTTCACCCGCCACCCGGCGGCCTCAACCCCAAGGAAAGGAATCGCCATGAACACCGCCCTCCAAGCCCAGCTCGCCGACCACGTGGCCGAGCGCTACATCGCCCTGTGGAACGAGACCGATGCCGCGCGCCGCCTGGCGCTGCTGGGCGACGGCTGGACCGCCGACGCGAGCTACGTCGATCCGCTGGCGCAGGCCTCCGGTGCCGAAGGCATCAGCGCGCTGATCGCCGCGGTGCAGGCCCGCTTCCCGGGCTTTCGCTTCAAGCTGCTGGGCAAGCCCGACGCGCACGGAGAGCACCTGCGCTTCTCGTGGACGCTGGGCCCCGAGGCCAGCCAGGACCTGATCCAGGGCACGGATTTCGCGCGGCTCGACGGCCACCGGCTGAGCGCGGTCACCGGTTTCCTCGACAAGGTGCCGGCCGCCGCCTAAGCCAGGGCTGCGGGCACCGCCTGCGCACCTGCCACCCGGCCGTTGGCGATGCGCACCACCGACTGCGCCAGGGCCTGCACGTCCTGCGGGTCGTGGCTCACCAGCAGCGTGGGCACCTGCACCCGCTCCAGCATCTCGGCCAGTTCCTCGCGCAGGCGCAGCCGCAGGTCCTGGTCGAGCGCGGACAGCGGCTCGTCCAGCAGCAGGATGCGCGGCTGCGTGGCCAGCGCACGCGCCAGCGCCACGCGCTGCTTCTGCCCGCCCGAGAGATGGCGCGGCAGCGAGCGGCGCACCGGCTCCAGGCCGAACTGCGCCAGCAGCGCCTCGATGCGCTCGCGCGCGCCGGCCGGCATCGCGTGGCCCATGCGGCGCACGCCGAACGCCAGGTTCTGCTCCACGCTCAGGTGCGGGAAGAGGGCGTAGTCCTGGAAGACGAAGCCCACGCCGCGCTCGCGCGCCGGCAGGTCGATGCCGGCCTGCGTGTCCAGCAGCGTGCTGCCGCCCACGCGGATGTGGCCGCGCGCATGCGGCAGCAGGCCCGCGATGGCCAGCAGCACGGTGGATTTGCCGGCACCGGAGGGGCCCAGCAGCGCGGTGCGCGGGCTGTCCGAGCGCAGCGCCACGTCCAGGTCGAAGTGGCGGTCGTCCGAGCGCAGGGTGAGGCGAAGGTGAAGGTCCAGCATGTCCGTCCTCAGTGCTTTGCCTGCAGCAGCCGACCGGCGATCACCAGCAGCACGATGCACAGCACCGAAATCACCAGCGTCAGGCTGAAGGCCAGCGGGTCGTCGCCCGCCTGCACCGCGCTGTACACCGCCACCGACAGCGTCTGCGTGCGCCCGGGCAGGTTGCCCGCCACCATCAGCGTGGCGCCGAACTCGCCCATGGCGCGCGCGAAGGTCAGCGCCAGCCCGGCGGCGATGCCGCGCCGGGCCAGCGGCAGGCTCACGCGCCAGAACAGTTCCCACTCGCTCGCGCCCAGCGTGCGACCGGCCTGCTGGAAGCGCACGTCGATGTCCTCGAAAGCGGCGCGCGCCGCCTTGTAGACGAGCGGGAAGGCGACCACCGCGGCGGCCAGCACCGCTCCCTGCCAGGTGAACAGCAGGCGGATGCCGAAGAGCCGGTCCAGCCAGACGCCGATGAAGCCGTTGCGGCCGATCAGCACGATCAGGTAGTAGCCCAGCACCGTGGGCGGCAGCACCATGGGCAGCACCAGCACGGCGTCGAGCACGTTCTGGCCGGCGAAGCGGTGCCGCGCCATCCAGTGGCCGGCCGCGATGCCCAGGGCGCCGGCGATCAGGGTGGCCAGCAGGGCCACCTGCAGCGTAAGAGCCAGGGGCTGCAGCATGGCCGGCGTCAGCGGACTCACGGCGGCGAGAAGCCGTAGCGCTGCAGGATGGCCTGGCCGGCGCTGCCGCGCACGAAGGCGATGAAGTCACGCGCGGCCTGTGCGTTCTTGCTGGCGGCCACCTGCGCGATCGGGTAGCTCACCGGGCTGGACGTGGGCACGGTGAAGGCGATGCGGGTCTTCTGCGCCTCGATCATCGCGTCGGTGCGATAGACGAAGCCCGCATCGACCTCGGCGCGGGCCACGTAGTTGAGCACCTGGCGCACGCTCTCGCCGAACACCCAGCGCGGCTGCAGCGCGTCGGTCAGGCCTGCGGCGGCCACCGCGTCGGCGGTGTACTTGCCGGCCGGCACCGAGGCCGGCGTGCCGCTGGCGATCTTCGCGAAGGCCGGGTGGGTGAGGTCCTTCAGTTCCTTGGGCGACTGGGTGCTGGCGGCGGGCAGCACCACCACCAGCGTGTTGCGGGCGAAGTCGGCGCGCGTGCCGTCGGCCAGCAGCTTGGCGGTGGCGGCGCGATCCATGGTCGGCTGGTCGGCCGAGGCGAACACGTCCACCGGCGCGCCCTGCTGGATCTGCGCCAGCAGCGCGCCCGAGGCGGCGAAGTTGAACACCACCTTCTGGCCCGGGTGCGCCTTCTGGTATTCGGCCGCAACATCCTGGAAGGCCTGCGTCAGGCTGGCGGCGGCAGAGACCACCAGGTCCTGCGCATGCGCGGGAAGGACCATCGCCAGCGCGGCGAGGGGCGCTGCCAGGCGGGCAAGGAGGCGGGAGGCAGGTTGGCTCATGGCACTTGTTCGCTATTCATGGATGGAATAGCGCCTAGTGTAGCGGCAGCGTCGGTGTCCTCCGGGCCCTGGGGCCAACCCGCACAATCGGCGCATGAGCAGCACGCACCGCTACATCGACGCCCTGGGCCACGGCGCCTCGGACAAGCGCATCGACATCCTGCGCGGCATCGGCCGCACCGGCAGCATCTCGCAGGCGGCGCGCGACGCGGGCGTGAGCTACAAGGCGGCCTGGCAGGCCATCGATACCCTGGGCAACCTGGCGGGCGTCGCCCTGCTGGAGCGCGCCGTGGGCGGTGCCGGCGGCGGCGGCGCGACGCTCACCGTACAGGGCAACGAACTGCTGGCGCTGGCCGATGCGATGGAGGACGCGCGGCGCGAGGTGCATGCGCGTTTTGCCGCAGGCACGCCGGACACCGCCGCGCCTGCGCTGGGCTGGCTCGCTCTGCGCACCAGCATGCGCAACCAGCTGCCTGCCACCATCGAGCAGCTCGAGGGCAGCGGCCCGGTGGTGCGCGTGCAACTGCGCCTGGGCGAGGCCGGCCACATCGCCGCGCGCGTCACGCAGGAGAGCGTGCAGCTGCTGGGGCTGGCGCCGGGCATGCCGGCGCTGGCGCTGTGCAAGGCCACTGCGGTGCATGTGGCGCGTGCTTCGGCCGCTGCCAGGCCTGGCAGCGCGGCCAACCGCCTCGAAGGCAGCGTGACCCGCGTGGCACGCGGCGACAGCGGCGACGAGATCACCCTGGCGCTGGCGCCGGGCCTGCAAGTGGTGGGCTTCGCCCCGCCGGCCAGCGGCCTGCGCGTGCGCCAGCGCGCCTGCGCGACGGTGGACGAATCCTCGGTGGTGGTGGCGCTGGGCGCCTGAGCGGCCCGGCGCTTCAGGGCGCGCGGCGCCGACCCTGCCACAGCTTGCGGTAGACGGTGGCCCGGCTGATGCCCAGCGTGCGCGCCGCCTCGGCCACGTTGCCGCGGGCCTCGTCGACGGCGCGGCGGATCATCTCGCCCTCCATCTCGCGCAGCCGCGGCTTGCCGGCCGCCTCGCCCGGCGCGGCCACGGCGCGCTCGGCGGGCTGCACCCGGGCGCGCACGCGCAGGCCCGACCACAGGGGCACTTCCAGCGCCACGTCGTCGCGGCGCGCGGCGTCGAAGAGCATCGACAGCGGCATCGCGAACAGGTCGTTGGAATGCAGCGCGCCGCCGCCGGCCAGCAGGGGCTGGTGCAGCATCTGGCGCGCGGCGGCGTTGGCGCCGCTCACGTAGCCCTCCTCGTCCAGGCCCAGCAGGCCCATGGCCTCCGGGCCCACGCTGTAGCCCGGCCAGGCCAGGTGCAGCAGGAGCGCGCAGCGGTGCTGCAGCACCAGCGCGTTCTCGATGGCGCGGGCCGAGGTGGCGGCCAGGTGCCTGAGCTCGGGCCGTTCCTGCTCGTTCACGCCGGTCAGGTCCAGCATGCCCACGCACTCGCCCTGCGGGTCGAACAGCGGCGCGCCGGCGCAGCTGTAGACGCTGGTGGCATCGAAGAAATGCTCGGCGCGGTGCAGCCAGACCGGCTCCAGCTCGGCCAGCGCCGCGCCGATGGCGCTGGTGCCCACGGCGGCCTCCGACAGGTCCACCCCCACGCGCGCCAGGTCGAGGGCGCGGCGCTCGGCGCCTTCGCTCAGGGCGGGCAGCGCGCCCACGTCCACGACGATGCCGCGCGCGTCGGTGAGGATGGGGAAGTAGCGCGTGTCCGCCAGCGTGCGCGCCAGCCGCTCGAGCACCGGCCGCGCCGCAGTGGCCAGCCGGCGGTTGCGCTCGGCCACTTCGCGCGCCTGGCTGCGCGAGACGGCGTCGAAGCTGATGGACTCGTGCGGCCGCTGGCCGGCGCCCAGGCAGCGCTGCCACGAACGGGTGATCCAGGGTTCGATGCGCAGGTGCTGCGGCAAGCCGGCCGGGGCCGCGCCCTCGATCCATTCGCGGCGGGCCTGCGCAATGACGGCGCCGCGCTCCGGACGCGGCAGGGAAGGGGTGGAAGTCAGCATTCGCTCTGTTGTCTCGTGCTGTGGGCGAAAGGGGCGTGGGGCCCCCTGTTTCATTTTGAGAATTTCATGCCCGCCGCGCAATGCGTCTAGGGTTTTGCCTAGCATCCCACAGATGGGCGACGTCCAATATCGCCTGCGCCCCAAGGCCACTCTGTTCGCACTGGCACGAGCGGCGCGAGCAGACCCCAGCCATCACCAAACTTTGGAGACAGCCACATGCAGGTCAAACTCAAGGTCAACGGACAGGCCGTCACGGTCGACGCACCCCCCAACACGCTGCTGGTGCAGGCCATCCGGGAGAACCTCCGGCTCACCGGCACCCACGTGGGCTGCGACACCGCGCAGTGCGGCGCCTGCACCGTGCACGTGAACGGCAAGGCCATCAAGTCCTGCAACGTGCTGCTGGGCCAGGTCGAGGGCGCCGAGATCACCACCATCGAGGGCATCGCCGCCGCCGACGGCACGCTGCACCCGATGCAGGCCGCCTTCAAGGAGTGCCACGGCCTGCAATGCGGCTTCTGCACGCCGGGCATGGTGATGAGCGCCATCGACCTGTGCAGGAACCATCCCAACGCCAGCGAGACCGAGGTGCGCGAGTTGCTCGACGGCAACCTCTGCCGCTGCACCGGCTACCAGAACATCGTCAAGGCGGTGGTCATGGGCGGCAAGTCCATGGCCTCGGCCTGAGGGAGGAGGCTGCCATGGGTGCCAACGATTTCGCCGGCCTCCCGCACATCGGCGAGGCCTACAAGCGCAAGGAGGACGTGCGCTTCCTCACCGGCCAGGGTCAGTACACCGCCGACGTGTTCATGGAACGCCAGGCCCATGCCGTGTTCGTGCGCTCGCCGCATGCGCACGCCGTGGTCAAGAACGTCGACATCGCCGCTGCCAAGGGCATGCCCGGCGTGATCGGCATCTTCAGCGGCCAGGACATCGACGGGAAGATGGGCGGGCTGCCTTGCGGCTGGCTCATCAACAACCCCGACGGCTCGCCGATGAAGGAGCCGCCGCATCCCATCCTGGCCGTCGGCAAGGTGCGCTACGTGGGCGACCACGTGGCCCTGGTGGTGGCCGAGACCCTGGAGCAGGCGCGCAACGCCGCCGAGGCGGTGCAGGTCGACTACGACGTGCTGCCGGCCCTGGTGAACGTGGCCGACGCCGCGAAGAAGGCCAGCGGCGTCACCATCCATGAGCAGGCCCCGGACAACCAGTGCTACAAGTGGGCGCTGGGCGACAAGGCGGCGGTCGACGCGACCTTCGCCGGCGCGGCGCACGTCACCAAGCTGGACCTGGTCAACAACCGGCTCATCCCCAACGCCATCGAGCCGCGCGTGGCGGTGGCCGCCTACAACCGCGCGAACGAGGAATACACCCTCTACGTCGCCAACCAGAACCCGCACGTCGAGCGCCTGCTGATGACCGCCTTCGTGCTGGGCCTGCCCGAGCACAAGGTGCGCATCATCGCGCCGGACGTGGGCGGCGGCTTCGGCTCCAAGATCTTCCTGTACGCGGAGGACGTGGCGCTGACCTGGGCCTCCAAGCAGCTCAACCGCAGCATCAAGTGGGTGGCCGACCGTTCCGAGTCCTTCCTGTCGGACGCGCACGGCCGCGACCACGTGAGCCACGCCGAGATGGCCATGGACAAGGACGGCAAGTTCCTGGCCATGCGGGTGCACACCGACGCCAACCTCGGCGCGTACCTGTCGACCTTCGCGACGGCGGTGCCCACCATCCTCTACGCCACGCTGCTGGCCGGCCAGTACACCACGCCGCAGATCTACGTCGAGGTGGACGCCTGGTTCACCAACACCGCGCCGGTGGATGCCTACCGCGGCGCCGGCCGGCCCGAGGCCACCTACCTGCTCGAGCGCCTGGTCACGCGCTGCGCCTGGGACATGAAGCTGGGCCAGGACGAGATCCGCAAGCGCAACTTCATCACCCAGTTCCCCTACCAGACGCCGGTGGCGCTGCAGTACGACACGGGCGACTTCCACGCCTCGATGAACAAGGCGCAGGAGCTGGCCGAGGTGGGCGGCTACGCGGCCCGCAAGTCGGCCACCGAGGCCAAGGGCAGGCTGCGCGGCATCGGCTACTCCAGCTACATCGAGGCCTGCGGCATCGCGCCCTCGAACATCGCGGGGGCGCTCGGTGCGCGCGCCGGCCTGTTCGAGTGCGGCGAGATCCGCGTGCACCCGACCGGCAGCGTGACGGTGTTCACCGGCTCGCACAGCCACGGCCAGGGCCACGAGACCACCTTCGCGCAGGTGGTGGCGGCGCGCCTGGGCATCCCGGTCGAGAACGTGGACGTGGTGCACGGCGACACCGGCCGCGTGCCCTTCGGCATGGGAACCTACGGCTCGCGCTCCATCTCGGTGGGCGGCGCGGCCATCATGAAGGCGCTGGACAAGATCGAGGCCAAGGCCAAGAAGATCGCGGCCCACCTCATGGAGGCCAGCGACGCCGACATCGAGTTCACCGGCGGCGAGTTCGCCGTGAAGGGCACCGACAAGAAGATCCCCTTCGGCCAGGTCGCGCTCACTGCCTACGTGCCGCACAACTACCCACTGGACAAGCTGGAGCCGGGCCTGAATGAGACCGCCTTCTACGACCCGACCAACTTCACCTTCCCGGGCGGCACCTACATCTGCGAGGTGGAGGTCGACAAGGCCACGGGTGAAGTCACCGTCGACCGCTTCACCGCGGTGGACGACTTCGGCACCATCATCAACCCGATGATCGTGGAAGGGCAGGTGCAGGGCGGCATCGTGCAGGGCATCGGCCAGGCACTGCTGGAGAACTGCGTCTACGACAGCGAGACCGGCCAGCTGCTCACCGGCAGCTTCATGGACTACGCCATGCCACGGGCGCGCGACTTCCCCAACTTCAAGCTCGACACCACCTGCACGCCGTGCACGCACAACCCGCTGGGCACCAAGGGCTGCGGCGAGGCCGGCGCCATCGGCTCGCCGCCGGCGGTGATCAACGCGGTGCTCGACGCGCTGGGCCCGCTGGGCGTGAAGGACATCGACATGCCGGCGTCCCCGGCGCGCGTGTGGGAAGCCATGCACGCCGCCGGCGCCGCCTGAGCCAGAGAACGACGAGAAGGAACACACCATGTATGCATTCACCTTCGAACGTCCCGCCTCGCTCGCCGACGCGGTGAAGCTGGCCGGTGCCGGCGGCAAGCCGCTGGCCGGCGGCCAGACGCTGCTGGCCTCGATGAAGCTGCGCCTGTCGGCGCCCGAGCAGCTGGTCGACCTGGGCCAGGTGCCCGACCTGGCCACCATCCGAAAGGACGGCAACCAGCTGGTCATCGGTGCGATGGCGCGCCATGCCGAGGTCGGCCGCAATGCCGACGTCAAGGGCAGCTTCCCGGCGCTGGCCTGGCTCGCGGGCCACATCGGCGACCGGCAGGTGCGCGCCATGGGCACCATCGGCGGCTCGCTGGCCAACAACGACCCGGCCGCCTGCTACCCGAGCGCCGTGCTGGCCAGCGGTTCCACGGTGGTCACCACGCAGCGCGAGATCGCGGCCGACGACTTCTTCCAGGGGCTGTTCGCCACGGCGCTGAAGGACGGCGAACTCATCACCGCCGTGCGCTTCCCCATCCCCAGGCGCGCAGCCTACGAGAAGCAGCGCCAGCAGGCCTCGCACTTCCCGCTGGTGGGCGTGTTCGTCACGCAGTCCGACAGCGGCGTGCGCGTGGCGGTCACCGGCGCGGGCAACGGCGTGTTCCGCCATGCCGGGCTGGAGGCGGCGCTGTCCAAGGACTTCAGCCCGCAGGCCGCGGCCGGCGTGAAGATCGACTCCGCCGATCTCAACACCGACCTGCATGGCTCGGCCGCCTACCGCGCCAACCTCATCGGCGTGCTGGCCCAGCGCGCGGTGGCGAAGGCGCTGGGGTAACCTCGCCCGATGACTGCCGCCACGCCTGACGCCGCCGCTCCCTGGTCCTCCATCGACGCGGTGGTGCAGGCGCTGCAGGGGGCCGGCTACTACGCCGACCGGCGGCTGGCGACGGCGGTGTTCCTGGCCATGAAGCTGCAGCGCCCGCTGCTCCTCGAAGGCGAGCCCGGCGTGGGCAAGACCGAGCTGGCCAAGGCGCTGGCGCAGGCCCTGGGCCGCGAACTGCTGCGCCTGCAGTGCTACGACGGCATGGAGCAGCGCGAGGCGCTCTACGAATGGAACTACGCCGCGCAGCTGCTGCACATGCGCGCGGCGGAGGCGCAGGGCATCACCCACGACATCGAATCCGAGGTCTACCAGCCGCGCTACCTGGTGCGCCGGCCGCTGCTGCAGGCGCTGGAGACGCTGCCGCCCGGCGCGGTGCTGCTTGTCGATGAAGTGGACCGCGCCGACGAGCCCTTCGAGGCCTTCCTGCTCGAGTACCTGGGCGAGTACCAGGTGAGCATCCCCGAGCTGGGCACCATCCGCGCCCTCGTGCCGCCGGTGACCATCCTCACCAGCAACCGCACGCGCGACCTGAACGACGCGGTCAAGCGCCGCTGCCTCTATCACTGGCTGGACTACCCGCAGCGCGAGCGCGAGCTGGCGATCGTCCGCGCGCAGGTGCCGCAGGCCGGCGAGCGGCTGTCGCAGCAGGTGGCCGACTTCGTGGGGCGCCTGCGCACCATGCCGCAATCCACCGCCTTCCAGCGCGTGCCAGGAATCGCCGAGAGCGTGGAGTGGGCGCGCGCGCTGGTGGCGCTGGACACGCTGGAGCTCGATCCCGAGGTGGTGGTCGACACCGCCGGCATCCTGTTCAAGCAGCGGGACGACGTGGCCGCGCTGAACACCGCGCTGGCCGACGCGCTGCTCAAGCCCGCCGAGGCCTGACGCTCCAGGAGGCAGCATGGCTTCGGTCCAGCAGCTCGGCGATGCCCGGCGCGGCAAGCTGGCCGGCAACATCGCTGCCTTCGGCCGCGCCCTGCGGCGCGCCGGCGTGCCCACCGATGCCGCGCGCATCGCGCTGGCGGCGCAGGCTGCGACGCTGGTGGGCGTCGAGAGCCGCGAGGACCTGAGCGCCGCCATGGAATCGGTGATGGTCAGCCGAGAGCAGGACCGCCTGGTGTTCCGCGAACTCTTCGAGGCCTGGTTCCAGGACCCGGAACTCGCCAACAAGATGCTGGCGCAGATGCTGCCCAGCAGCGAGGGCAAGGCCGAGCCGCCGCGGCGCCGGCCGCGCGTGCGCGAGGCGCTGGCCGCCCCCGGCCTGGCCAGCAAGCCGCTGGTGCAGAACGAGAAGGAAGTGCAGTTCGACGCCGCCATGACGGCGAGCGAACGCGCCCGCCTGCACCACGCCGACTTCAATGCGCTGGGCGCGAGCGAGTACCAGCTGGTCGAGCGGCTGGCGCGCGAGATCGCGCTGCCGGTGCCCAGCGTGCCGGCGCGGCGGCTGCGCCATGCGGGCGCGGGCCGCGCGCATTCCCGCACGCACTGGCCGGGCGTGCTGCACGAGGCCGGTCGAACCGGCGGCGAGCTGCTGTGGCTGCCGCGGCTCGTGCGGCGCGAGCAGCCGCTGCCCCTGCTGGTGCTGGTCGACGTCTCCGGCTCGATGGAGCGCTATGCGCGCCTGCTGCTGGCCTTCCTGCACGCCGCGACGCGGCGGGCCGGGCGGCGCGACGTGTTCGCCTTCGGCACGCACCTCACCGACCTCACGCCGGCCTTCCGCCTGGCCGACACCGACGCGATGCTGCTGGCCGCGGGTGCGGCCATCGACGACTTCGCCGGCGGCACGCGGCTGGGCGAATCGCTGTCGCAACTGCGCCTGCGGCATGCGCGCCGGCTCACCGGGCGGCGCAGCCTGGTGCTGCTGATCAGCGACGGGCTGGACACCGGCGAGCCGCAGCTGCTGGAAGACGAGCTGCTGTGGCTCAAGCGCCATGCGCGGCGCGTGCTGTGGCTCAATCCGCTGCTGCGCTTTGCCGGCTATGCCCCCCTTGCGCGCGGTGCGGCCATGTTGCACCGCCATGCAGACGCGATGCTGGCGGTCCACAATCTCGGGGCACTGGAGCAGCTGGCCCGCAGCCTCGCGGCGCTCATGAAGAACGGCGGGGCGCGCTGAACGCACCCCATCCCCCCCACCCACGAATCAAGGAAGAACGAGCATGGACATGCAAGGCACGCGGCAGCTTGCCGTCACCCAGCAGCAGGCCTGGGAAGCGCTGAACGACCCCGAGATGCTCAAGCGTTGCCTGCCCGGGTGCGACCGCTTCGAGAGCACGGGCGACGGTCAGTACACGGTGAGCATGGCGGTGAAGGTCGGACCGGTGTCGGCCAAGTTCAACGGCAAGGTCACGCTCAGCGACATGCAGCCGCCGGTGAGCTACAAGCTGGCCTTCGAGGGGCAGGGCGGCGTGGCGGGCTTCGGCAAGGGCGCTTCGGAAGTGAGCCTGGCGCCCAACGATGCCGGCTGCGAGCTGGGCTACACGGTGCAGGCCCAGGTGGGCGGCAAGATCGCGCAACTGGGCCAGCGGCTGATCGACGGCGCCGCGAAGTCGATGGCCGACGATTTCTTCAAGCGCTTCGACCAGGAGCTTCAGGCCCTGCACGCGCCCGCGCCGGTGGCAGCCGACGAGGCCCCGGCGGGCGGCGACGATGCACAGGAGACGCCGGAGAAGCGCGGGTGGCTCGAGCGCCTGGGCCTGGGCGGCGGGAAAAAGGACTGACGGAGCACCTGCTCGATATGGAAAACCTGGACGTGATGGTGCTGCGCACCCTGCGCGACTGGCGCCTGGCGGGCCGCCGAGCGCTGCTGACGACGGTGGTGCGCACCTGGGGCTCGTCGCCGCGGCCGATCGGCTCGATCATGGCGCTGGCCGAGGACGGCGCGGTGGTGGGGTCGGTCTCGGGCGGCTGCATCGAGGACGACCTGATCGCGCGCTACAGCCGCGCGCACGGCGCCACCGAGGGCATGCCCAGTGGCGCGCCGGTGCTGGTGAAGTACGGCATCACCGCCGACGAGGCGCACCGCTTCGGCCTGCCCTGTGGCGGCACGCTGGAGCTGTTGATCGAGTTCGATCCGGAACCGCAAGCGCTGGAAGCGCTGGTGGCCGAGCTGGAGCAGGGCCACCTGATGCAGCGCACGGTGTCGCTGCGCGACGGCAGCGTGCGACAGGCCCCGTCGAAGGCCCCGGCCGAGTTGACGGTGGACGACAACGAACTGGTGAACACTTTCGGCCCCGAGTACCGCATGCTGCTGATCGGCGCGGGCCAGCTCGCGGAGTACCTGGCGACGATGGCGCGCTTCTCCGGCTTTGCCGTGACCTTGTGCGATCCGCGCGCAGAGTACCGCAGCACCTGGGAGCTGCCCGGCGTGACCATGAGCACCGAGATGCCCGACGACGCGGTTCGCAGCTTCAGGCCGGACCGCCGCACCTGCGTGGTGGCACTGACGCACGACCCCAAGCTGGACGACCTGGCGCTGCTGGAGGCCCTGGAAAGCGATGCCTTCTATGTCGGCGCCATCGGTTCGCGCCGCAATGCCGAGGCGCGGCGCGAACGCATGATCGAGCACTTCGAGCAGACCGAGGCATCGCTTTCCCGGCTGCGCGGTCCGATCGGAATCTACGTGGGCAGCAAGACGCCGCCGGAGATCGCGGTGAGCGTGATGGCCGAGATCCTGGCGGTGAAGAACGGGGTGCCGTTGCCGCGCGAGATGGAAGTGGCGCACGCCAAGTCGCTGCTCTGATCGCTGGTTCGCTGGTTGGTTCGGGGCGCACGGGGCGCGGCAGGCGGTCTGGGCTGGGGGCTCATCCGTGGCGGTCGATGCTTCGCATCGACTCCGTTGCGGTGCTCGGCTGGGGCTTGTGCCGAAGAACTCGCTCCTCGACCTTCGGTCGATCCGCTCAGACAGCTTCGGCAAGTCAGAAACGGTCGCGCTCCTGCCTTCGGCAGGAACGCTCAAGCCCCAGCCTGCGCTCCTCACCGCCCCGGAAATCGCCCCCAGCCCAGACCGCCTGCCGCGCCCCGTGGGAAACGGGGTGACGGTATCGGGGTCGGATGCACCACCGTCGCGTCCAGGCCTTTGACCCGCCCTTGAAGATGGTGGTCATCTCCATTGACTATGTCCGCATTCGCCAATGGAGACGAACCCAGCCCCCGGCCTGCTGCAAACTGCCACCCATTTGCATGACGCTCGCCAGCGGCTTTCAAGCAACGAAAGCCCGACACCTGCGAAGCGCCCGATTCCCGTACAGGAGACACCCCCGATGACCCCCACCCGCAGACTGCTGCTCTCCGCGGCCGGCATGGCGCTGGCCCTTTCCATCGCGCCCGTCCACGCGCAAGGCGCCGCCGGCTATCCGGCCAAGCCCATCCGCCTGATCGTTCCGTTCCCGCCCGGCGGCGGCACCGACATCCTGTCGCGCCTGGTCGCCACCAAGCTCACCGAAGTCAGCAAGTGGACCGTCGTGCCCGACAACCGCGGCGGCGCGGGCGGCACCATCGGCATCTCGGAAGCCGCGCGCGCCGCGCCCACCGGCTACGACCTGGTCATGGGCCAGAAGGACAACATGGTCGTCGCGCCCTGGCTCTACAAGAACCTCAGCTACGACCCGACCAAGGACCTCACCGCCGTCGCCCACGTGGCCTACACGCCGGTGGTCATCGTCACCCGCGCCGACTCGAAGTTCAAGACGCTCAAGGACGTGGTCGATGCCGCGCGCGCCCAGCCCGACGCCGTGACCTTCGGCTCGCCCGGCAACGGCACCACCATCCACCTGGCCGGCGAGATCTTCAAGTCGGCCGCCAACATCAAGATTCGCCACGTGCCCTACAAGGGCTCCAACGCCGCCATGATGGACGTGCTGGCCGGCAACGTGGACCTGCTGGTGTCCTCGCTGCCCTCCGCCATCAGCCAGATCAAGTCCGGCAAGCTGCGCCCGCTGGCCGTCACCTCGGCCAAGCGAAGCACCTCGCTGCCCGAGGTGCCCACCGTGGCCGAGCAGGGCTACAAGGACTTCGACGTCAGCACCTGGTATGGCATCTTCGCGCCTGCCGGCACGCCGCCCGAGATCGTGGCCAAGGTGAACGCCGAGGTGAACAAGCTGCTGGCCATGCCGGACGTGAAGGAAGCCATCCACGCCCAGGGCGCCGAGCCGCAATCCATGACGCCGGAGCAGTTCGGCAGCCTGCTGAAGACCGACTACGCGAAGTGGAAGGGCATCGTGCAGGCCTCGGGCGCGACCATCGAGTAAGGAGCAGAAGCCTCGTCAGCGGCCGCCGCCCTTGACCACGAAGGCGGTCGTGAATTCGACGAAGCCTTGCGCCGCCGGCGACAGCGAGCGCGCGGCGGCGCTGAAGATGCACACCTCGCGGTAGAACACCGGGTCGACCAGCGGCCGCATCGCCAGGCCGTGGCCCTGCACCAGCGGTGCCGCGTACGAGGGCACCGCCGTCACGCCCAGTCCCGCGGCCACCAGGCCCAGCGCCGTGGTCATGTACGACACCTGGTGCACCGGCAGCACCAGTGGCGCGGCCTGGCCGGCCGCGGCCAGCTCGGGTTCCAGCCGCCGCATGAAGTCGTGCGTGGGCGCGATGAAGGGCAGGCCCGCAAGCTCGCGCCAGCGCACCTGCTTCCTGCGTGCAAGAGGGTGGTCCGGCTTGCAGATGAAATGGTGGCGGTCGCTCAGCAGCGGCCGTCGCGCCAGCTCCGGCGGGGCGGCCACGTCGGGGCCCACGGCCAGTTCCACCTGCGCCGACAGCACACGCTCGATCATGAGCTCGGGCACCGTGTCCCACAGCTGCACCTCCACCTGCGGATAGCGCTCGCGATAGGCCGCGATCACCTGCGGCATCAGCGTGCAGGCCATCATCTGCGGAGCGGCCACGCGCAAGAGGCCCTTCTTCTTGTCCCGCAACTCGCCCACGCTCGACACCGCGTCCTCCAGTTCGCGCAGCACGCGCTGCGCGAAGGGATAGAGGTCGCGGCCGGCTTCGGTCAGTTCGACTCGGCGTGTGCTGCGGTCCAGCACGCGCACGCCCAGTTCGGCCTCCAGCTCGCGCACCAGCACGCTCATCGCCGCCTGCGTCAGGTGCAACTGGCGCGCGGCCTCGGTGAAGCTGGCGCAGTCGGCGACGGCGAGGAAGGCGCGCAGCTGGCGCAGCGTGAGATTCATGCTGCGGCGCGGCCGGCCTTCTTCACGGCTGTGGAGGCGGAGGAGGATCGTCCGCTTCGCGGCGCGACGACACCGACGGTGGCGGCACCTTGGCGTACAGGCCGATGTCGGTGGTGCGTGCCCGGAACAGCGCGGCCCGCACCAGGAAGATGGTGGTGACCGGCGCCGTGAGCGCGACGAAGCCGGCGATCAGCACCGCGTGCAGGAACAGGCTGTGGCCCTGCACCGAGAAGTAGACGATGGTGGCGATGGTCAGGCTCCACACCCCCACCGTCGCACCCAGCGTGGGTGCATGGATGCGGCGGAAGAAGGTCGGCAGCCGCACCAGCCCGAAGGAGCCCACCGCGGCGAAGAAGGCGCCGATCACGCAGAACACGCCGGTGATCAGCTCCGCCCACAGCGGCAGCGGGCCGATGATGAGGTCTTCGCTCATTACTCGATCACCTCCCCGCGCAGCAGGAACTTCGCCAGCGAGGTCGAGCCCACGAAGCCGAACAGCGCGACCATCATCGCCGCCTCGAAGTACACGCTGCTCGCGTAGTTGATGCCCAGCACCAGCATCATCAGCATGCCGTTGATGTAGAGGCAGTCCAGCGCGGTGATGCGGTCCTGCGCCGTGGGGCCGGCCAGCAGGCGGTACATGGCGCACAGCATGGCCACGGCCAGCAGCAGCAGCGCCAGCTTCAGGGCCCAGAAGAGAACCGGTGTCATGACTCGAAGATCTCCATGAGGGGGCGCTCGTACCGGGTCTTGATGAGCGCGATGAAGGCGTCGTCGTCCCGCAGGTCGAACACGTGGATGATCAGCGTGCGCCGGTCCAGCGAGAGTTCGGCCCAGGCGGTGCCCGGCGTCAGGCAGAAGATCATCGCCAGCACGGCCAGGCCGCTGGGGTCGCGCATTTCCAGCGGGATGTGGATGAAGTGCGAGGCGATGTCCCGGGTGCGCCGCGTGAGGATCAGCCGTCCCACGTCCCAGGCCGACTGCAGCAGGTCGTGCATCACGTGGCCGGCCAGCTTCAGCGCCACCAGCGGACGGCGCACATGGGCTTCCTTGGGGCGCAGGCTCCGCGTGAGCAGCGGCACGGCCAGGGCCAGGATCGCGGCGAAGAGCAGCGTGGCCGGATGCAGCGACTGGTTCAGCAGGATCCAGGTGGCGAACAGCGCCAGCGACAGGGTGGGGGAGGGCAGCCAGCGCTTCATGGCGTCTTCTCCGAAGGGGGCGCCGCCGAGCGGATGTCGCTGGCGACCGGCGAGGGCTTCTGGCGCGCCGTGAGTACCGCGCGCCGGTAGTCCTGCGGCACGCGCAGTTCGCGCGCGGTGGCCTGCGCATGGCTCATGGCGGGGCCGGCGCCGATGGTCAGCAGCAGGGCCGCGCCCAGCAGGGCCGCCACCGGCAGCACCTCCAGCGCGCGCAGGGTCAGCCGGCTGCCTTCGGGGATGGTCCAGAAGTGCCGGATCCCCGCGCGGCTGAAGGCCACCAGCGTGAAGAAGCCCGAGACCAGCATCAGCGCCAGGAAGATCCATCCCGCCGCGCTCACCAGCGGAGCGTTCATCACGCCCGAGAGCATGGCGAACTTGCCGACGAAGCCCGACAGCGGCGGCAGACCGGCCAGCAGCAGGGTGCAGAACACGAAGGCCAGGCCCAGGAAGGCGACGCCGGCGGGAATGGCGCGGCCAAAGAGGGCCTGCTCGTCATCGTCCAGGTTCACCTCGACCAGCGGCTTGAGGTCCTCCGCCAGGAAAGGCGCGGCGCCCGCCGTCTCGAAGGCCGCGATGCTGGAGCCGGCGTTGCGCCAGCGCTCGATCATGTCGATGAGCAGGAAGAAGCCGGCGGCCGCGAGCGTGGAACTCAGCAGGTAGTACAGCGCGCCGGACCACACGCCCGGCTGTGCCAGGCCGATGGCCGCGAGCAGCGTGCCGGCCGACATCAGCACGGCGAAGCTCGCCAGGTTGGCCAGCCGCTGCGTGCCGATGGTGCCCAGCGCCGCCACGAACAAGGTGGCCAGGCCGACGGCGGTGATCACCTGCTGGCCGAAGTAGCCGCCGCTGCCTACCGGATGATCGGCCACGAAGAGCAGCGACCACAGCCGCAGCACCGTGTACACGCCCAGCTTGGTGAGCAGGGTGAAGACCGCGCTGACCGGCAACACCGCCGCGCTGTAGGCGGGCACCAGCCAGAAGTTGAGCGGCCAGGCCCCGGCCTTGGCGAAGAAGGCCGTGGCCAGGATGGCGCCGGCCGCATGCACCAGGCCGCGGTCGGCCGCCGGCAACTGCGCGATGCGCACGCTGAGGTCGGCCATGTTGAGCGTGCCCGTGACGCCGTACATCAGCGCCGCGCCGATCAGGAACAGGGCCGAGGCCGCCAGGTTGATCGCGATGTAGTGCAGCCCGGCGCGCGCGCGCAGCTTGCCCGAGCCGTGCAGCAGCAGGCCGTAGGAGGCGGCCAACATGACCTCGAAGAAGACGAAGAGGTTGAACAGGTCGCCGGTGAGGAAGGCGCCGTTCAGGCCCATGAGCTGCAGCTGCAGCAGCGGGTGGAAGTGCACGCCCGCACGGTCCCAGCGCGAGGTGGAGTAGATCGAGACCGCGAAGGCCACCACGCCGGTGAGCGCCACCATCATGCTGGAGAGCCGGTCGGCCACCAGCACGATGCCGAAGGGCGCGGCCCAGTTGCCCGGCAGGTACACGCCGATGGAGCCGGGGCCGCCGCCGGTGCTCGGCGCGTTCACCCAGCGCAGCAGCGCCAGCGCCACCAGCAGTCCAACCAGGCCCGAGGCCACCGTCAGCACGGACTTGAGGCGGCGGTGCCGTTCCTCCAGCGTGAGCATGAGGGCCGCCGTGAGCAGCGGCACGAGGATGGGCGCCGCCACCAGGTGCGGCATCGTGGCCTCGAGCAGGTGGTCGATCAGCGAGAAGAACGGATCCATCATGCCTCGCCGTCCTCGCCGTCCACGTGATCGGTGCCGTGCAGGCCGCGCGAGGCGAGCAGCACCACCAGGAACAGGGCGGTCATCGCGAAGCCGATCACGATGGCGGTGAGCACCAGCGCCTGCGGCATCGGGTCGGACGTGTTGGCCAGCGTGGACTGCACGCCCGCCATCAGGATCGGCTCGCTGTCGACCTTGAGCCGGCCCATGCTGAAGATGAAGAGGTTCACGGCATAGGACAGCAGCGTCAGCCCCATGATCACCTGGAAGCTGCGCGGGCGCAGCAGCAGGTACACGCCCGAGGCGGTGAGGATGCCGATGGCAATGGCGAGCACGGCTTGCATCAGGCACGCCCCCCGGCCTGCGCCTGTTCTTCCTCGGCGGCGCGCTCGCGCTGCTCCTCGGCCCAGCGGTGGCTGCGGATGGACTGGTGGGCCAGGGCGGTCAGGATCAGCATGGTGGAGCCCAGCACCAGCGTGAACACGCCCATGTCGAAGAAGAGCGCGCTGGGTACGTGGATCTCGCCCAGCACCGGCAGGTGCAGGTGGGCGGTGTGGGTGGTGAGGAAGGGGTAGTCCAGCAGCACCGCGCCGATGCCGGTGGCCAGCACGAGCAGCAGGCCGGTGGCGATCCAGCGGCGCGGGTAGATGCGCAGGTGCTCCTCCACCCACTCCGTGCCCGACACGATGTACTGCAGCAGCAGCGCCACCGACATCACCAGCCCGGCCACGAAGCCGCCACCCGGCTGGTTGTGGCCGCGCATGAAGAAGTAGACCGACACCAGCACCGACAGCGGCAGCAGCAGGCGCACCAGCACCGCCGGCACCATCAGGTAGCCGACGGCCGTGTCGTGCGCCAGGCGCGGGTTCACGAGATCGCTGTCGCTGTCCATGCGGTCGACCAGCTGCTGGGGCGGCAGCGCCATCGATTCCACCGCGGGGCGGAAGCGCCGCAGCAGCGCATACACGGTGAGCGCCACCGCGCCCAGGACGGTGATCTCGCCGAAGGTGTCGAAGCCGCGGAAGTCCACCAGCATCACGTTGACCACGTTGGTGCCGCCGCCGCCGCTCAGGGCGTTTTCCAGGAAGAAGCCGGAGATGCTCTGGGGGAAGGGGCGGGTCATCATCACCCAGGCCAGCGCCGCCATGCCGCAGCCGGCCGAGCCCGCGATGAACAGGTCGCGGCTGCGGCGGCCCCAGCGGCGGATGCGCGAGCCCATGGGCTCCGCGCCCTGCTTGCGCAGCGGCAGCCAGCGCAGGCCCAGCAGCATCAGCACGGTGGTGACGACCTCGGCGATGAGCTGCGTCAGCGCCAGGTCCGGCGCCGAGAACCAGATGAAGGTGATGCAGCACACCAGGCCCGCGGCCGAACTCAGCATGAGGGCCGCAAGCCGGTGGAACTTGGCCTGCCAGGCCGCGGCCACCGCGCAGATGCCGCCCAGCAGCCAGGTCATCGCGAACATGGGGGAGAAGGGCAGCAGGTCGGTGGCCTCGTGCCTGGGCGGCTGCAGGTAGATGGAGGTGGCGGCGCCGGCCACCGCCAGCGCGGCCATGAAAAGCAGTTGCGTCTGCAGCCGGCGCGTGCCCAGCACGCGGCGCCCGCGCCGGCCGGCCTCGCTCAGGCGGGCCAGCGAGTTCTCGAAGGCGCGCTGGCCGTCGAAGCGGTGCAGCAGCGGCGTGTGCGCGAGGCCGCCGTGCGAGCGCTGGCGCCGCTGGACCAGGTAGATGAGCACGCCGCCCACCATGGCCACCAGGCTCATCAGCAGCGGCAGGTTGAAGCCGTGCCACAGGGCCAGCGTGTACTCGGGGAGCGTGCCGCCCACCACCGGCCGCGCGGCCGCCGCCAGCATGGGGCCCACTGACCAGGCGGGCACGATGCCCACCACCAGGCAGATCAGCACCAGGATCTCGCCGGGCACGCGCATCCAGCGCGGCGGCTCGTGCGGCACGCGGGGCACGTCGGCGGTGGTGCAGGCCGGGCCGAAGAAGACGTCCATCACGAAGCGCAGCGAATAGGCCACGCTGAACATGCCCGCCAGCGTGGCGATGAGCGGCAAGCCCACGCTCATCCAGGGCGCGGCCTCGATGTAGATCGTCTCGGCGAAGAACATCTCCTTGGACAGGAAGCCGTTGAGCAGCGGCACGCCCGCCATGGCGGCGCTGGCGATGATGGCCAGCGTGCCGGTGATGGGCATCAGCTTGTACAGGCCGCTGAGCTTGCGGATGTCGCGCGTGCCGCTCTCGTGGTCGATGATGCCCGCCGCCATGAACAGCGAGGCCTTGAAGGTGGCGTGGTTCATCACGTGGAAGACCGCCGCCACTGCGGCCATGGGGCTGCCCAGGCCCAGCAGCAGCACGATCAGGCCCAGGTGCGAGATGGTGGAGTAGGCCAGCAGCGCCTTCAGGTCGCGCTGGAACATGGCCACGTAGCCGCCCAGCAGCAGCGTGGCGGCGCCGGTGCAGCTGACCAGCCAGAACCAGGTCTCCGTGCCCGAGAGCACGGGCCACAGCCGCGCCAGCAGGAACACGCCCAGCTTCACCATGGTGGCCGAGTGCAGGTAGGCCGACACCGGCGTGGGCGCGGCCATGGCGCGCGGCAGCCAGAAGTGGAAGGGGAACTGCGCGCTCTTGCTGAAGCCGCCCAGCAGCACCAGCACCAGGGCCGGCAGGTACAGCGCGTGGCCACGCACCTTGTCGCCG